>Ga0310786_10007099_pt1 | contig 14699 bp, 10 predicted proteins | sample AusTroGonzalo_MG_FD_203881 | JGI IMG/M metagenome (GOLD analysis project Ga0310786, IMG submission 203881) | Bovine rumen microbial communities from tropical cattle in Woodstock, Queensland, Australia - Gonzalo_03 (v2) (version 2) | ecosystem: Host-associated > Mammals > Digestive system >... | reverse complement strand
CGTGTGGATCCCGCCGGAAAGCGGCTGTATATCGTTAATTATTGCATTTTCTATGTAAAAGAGCGGCTTTTCGTTCTCAGCGCCGAAGGGTTCGAGGACATCGAGTCCCTGAACATTCTCAGCGGTGAGTTCCTGCGGAACGACTGAGGAATCCGCTGTTACAGTCATTACAGGCATGGTGCGGTGGTTCTCGGCAGCATATTTTTCAAGGAGTTGACCGAATTTCTCAGTCATTCCCTGCTTTATGGTGAAGCCGCCTGCACCGGGATGGCCGCCGAACTTATCGAGTACTTCCGAAGCAGCCGTCAGTGCGCCGAAAACGGAGAATTCCCCGAATGAGCGTGCCGAACCGCGTATTTCGCCGTCGGATTCCGATGCGATGAAGCAAGGCTTGCCGAACTGTTCCATGATGCGTGAAGCAACGATGCCGATAACACCGTGGTGCCAGTCCTTGCCGCAGACGAATATCACTCTTCCGCGAACGAGAGAGGGATCGCTGTCTATCATTGCGAATATGCCGGAAACTATCTCGTTTTCGGCGGATTTGCGGCGTTCATTGAGTTTGTCGAGCTCCTGAGCTATCGGGAGAGCTTCTTCATAATCCTCCGTGAGGAAAAGCTCGGCGGCAGTCTTCGGCGAGCCGAAACGTCCGGAAGCGTTTATCCTCGGTGCAAGGCCGAAGCCCACTGCCTGCGAATCAACGCGCTTTTCAGCGTATCCGCTGACCTCCTTCAGAGCTATGAGAGCCGGACGGTCGGTATCGTTGATAAGTCCCAGACCGTATGAGACAAGGTATCTGTTCTCACCGGTAAGGCTCACTATATCGGCTACTGTGGCTATCGCGGCAAGATCGCCGAACTGTTCAAGAGCCATAGTATAGTCGCCGCCGTCAAGAGCGGCAACGAGCTTGAGCGCTATACCGGCGCCGCAGAGATATTTGAAGGGTGAGAAGCAATCGCGGCGGTGCGGATCGACAACAGCCTCCGCACGGGGAAGCTCCTCTCCCTGCTGGTGGTGATCTGTCACAACGAGCTTCATGCCAAGCTCGTAGATGTATTCAGCCTCGGATATGGCGGAAATACCGTTATCCACGGTAATGATAAGGTTTGTCCCCGCGTCAGCGATACGCTTTATGGCATCGCGATTGAGGCCGTAACCCTCGGAGCGTTCCGGGATATAATAGCTGACGTCCGCACCGGTCTCGAGAAGATATGAATAGAGGATGACCGTAGACATTATGCCGTCACAGTCGTAGTCCCCGTAAACGCATATGTGTTCTCCGCCGTCGATAGCGGCATTTATGGTATCGGCAGCCTCCTGCATATCCTTGATGAGAAAAGGAGAGGAAAGCTCGTCCGTATTAAGGCTCTCCATAACGGCTTCGGGCGAAGTATAGCCCTTCTGAGCAAGTGCAGCGGCAGTCAGCGAAGTAACGCCGCAGCCGAGGATAAGCTTTGAGACGACTTTTCTGTCAGGCATACCGACAGTCCATTTTTTCATAGAAAGGCTCCTATCAAATAGATATATACAATTATTATAGCAGAAAAAGCACGGATTTTCAATAGCATAAGCGTAAACATTACGGTCTATTGTAAGTATTTGTGCGTAATCCATACTTTGTTCATTTTTATGCGAAGAAGATTTGTGCTATTGTCCACAAATGAGAGGAAAGTGTCTTGCAGGGACCCATTGCTTAGTTCTTAGATCTCAACGCTCTCAAAGCTTGACATTATAACTGAATATGCTATAATAAGATTAGAATTTCTGCGGACAGACAGCGTTCCGCACATGATACAGGAGGTAATCAATATGCCGTTCATCAATGTAAAAACCAACGTTTCCGTATCAGACGATAAGGCTGAGTCCATAAAGTTCAAGCTCGGTCAGGCTATAACCGCTATTCCTGGGAAATCCGAGGGATGGCTCATGGTTGGCATCGAACCTGAATACAAGCTCTGGTTCAAGGGCTCTTCCGAGGCTGCCGCTATGGTAGAGGTTTCTATCTTCGGCGGAGCTTCACACAACGCACTCACCACCCTTACAAGCCACATCACAGGCATACTCACCGACGATCTCGGCATCTCTTCCGACCGTATCTATGTCAAATACTCCGAGACCGAGAACTGGGGCTGGAACGGCTCTAATTTCTGAGGTGTGAGACATGAAAGCTAAATTCTTAGGTATACTGACCGCGGCTGCACTCTGTACAGCCACTGTTCCGGCATATATCCCCGCTGAAACATATGTCTACGCCGATGAGTGGTACTGCGCCGGTGAGACCTGCCCTCCTCTGCACGATACCTCGCGCGACGTCCAGAAGGAAGGCGTGGGCAATCCGCTCAACTTCACCGACAGGAACACTCCTGCCGACGCTTCCACCGAGGAGATACGCGCTATCAACCACAAAATGACCGTTCAGGAGGTAAAGTACGCTCTCTACAAGGAGATAGACGAGCACTGGGACCTCATATCAACACGTCTCGGACAGACAGACCGCGAGAAGATGTACGCACTCTTCCTCGGTCTCGGTTCAAGAGAGTCCACCCTCGGTGAAAACAAGATAGGCGCTGACCACGAAACAGCCTATGAGGACGGCTGGGGCGTGAATTCCGCTCATGCTTACGGAACCTTGCAGACCGCAGTTACCGCCTTTGCAGACTGCGACCCGACCTTCATGCCCGAGGACAATGTCCCCGAAATGTTCCAGTATTCTTTCACTGAATCCAACTTCTATGACGCTATAATCTCAAATCATATGGGTATCAGAAAGATACTCCATTTTGCCGAGATATGTATCAACGAAGAGGGTATGCACGGCTATCAGGTCATCAGGAACAGTCTCAAGGGCTTCAACACCGGCTGGTGCTATATGGCTGAGGACGACGGTGCTTACAAGACCTACGCCGATGAGATATGCGCTATGGCACAGTTCTACTACAACGAGGGTCACCTCTATGACAACGTCTTCACATGGACTTCTGCCGGCGGAGAAATGGAGAAATACCGCACCGATAACCGCTGGGACTGGTGGGGCGACGGTGAACCCAGTATGGCTCCCATAGAGGATAAGACTACTGAGCCCCCTACTGTCGGTTCCGGACTTTGCGGAGACGCAAACTGCGATGACGAAGTAAACATGGCGGACGCTGTGTTCATAATGCAGTGCATTTCCAATCCGGACAAGTATCAGCTTACCGAACAGGGCGAATACAACGCTGATGCTGACGCAAGCGGCGACATAACGAACAAGGACGCTCTTGCTATCCAGAAATACAAGCTCAGTATCATATCTTCTCTTCCGGATACCGCTAAGCCAACCGGCGACTGAGTAAAACAAACCGGAACTCCGTTTTGTTCCGCCGCTAGACATTCAGATCTTATAAATTCTAAAACCAAAGGGACGCATCAAGGCTGCTCCTCTTAACGAAAAAGCGGGTTACCGAGCCGTAAACTTACGGTTCAAATTAAGTAACCTGCGATTTCGCCAGAGAGAGCTCCCTTTGGCGTCCCCTTTTGAGTATTTACCCTGGCTTCCGCGCATATAATAGTGCCGGAGGTCATGCTTATGAAGAAAATACTTGCAGTCATACTCATACTGCCGCTGCTTACTGCCTGCGGAAAGGGCGGCAGTTCGACGGAAAGCTTCCCCGTTCCCGAGAACTTCACCTATTCCGAACAGAGTGCGGAGCAGTTCGATATAATTCCCCAAAAGGACTATGTTCCGCTGAATTACAGCTATGTTGCCGGAGAATGGCTGCCTTATATGCGCTATGAGGAGATGATGTCCGGAAAGACGGAGGAGGAATTCCGCAAAAACTTCCGCAAATACATCGCCGCCGCTAAAAACGATGGCATAAACACGGTATATCTGCACGTTCACCCCTGCGGAGACGCCTACTACCGCTCGGAGATATTCCCGAAAGGTGTGTCCCTCACCGGAGACTACGACCCACTTGAGATAATGCTTGAGGAAACCCACGCTCTCGGTATATCCGCCCATGCGTGGCTCAATCCCCTGCGCTGCCAGACCGTTGAACAGATGCAGGAGCTCCCCGACGGCTTCATCGTAAAAAAGTGGGCAGACGATCCGGACTGCTGCATCGCTAAGATCGTGAACGGAAGGTGGTATCTCGATCCCGCCTATGAGGAAACGGACAGGCTGCTCTGCCGGTGCATCGCGGAGATCATCGGAAATTACGACGTTGACGGCATACACATCGATGACTATTTTTACCCGGCCACTGATGTTTCGTTCGATGCGGAAGAGTTCGCATCAAGCGGTGCAGGAGACCTTACGGAATGGCGGATGTCCAACTGTACACGCATGGTAAAGGCTATGTACGACGCTGTGAAGTCTGCGGACAGTCGGGTGGAGTTCGGGATAAGCCCCCAGGGCAGCATCAGCGGAAACTATAACTCGCAGTACGCGGATGTGAAGCTGTGGAGCGGAAGCGAAGGCTTTTGCGACTATATCGTTCCTCAGATATACTTCGGATTCAGGAACGAAAGCTGTCCCTTTGCGGAGACCCTTGCCCTGTGGGAGAACATGACCTCGGACAAGGTGCGGCTCGTGATAGGACTCGGAGCATACAAACTTGGAAAAACCGATAAATGGGCTGGTGCAACCGGTGAGAACGAGTGGATGGAAGAGCCGGATATCATCGAGAGGCAGATAGCCCTCGTTGAAGCTTCCTCCGCGAACGGCTACGCGCTCTATAAGTAGTCGTTAGTTATCAGTACACAGAAATGTAAGGGCCGGCGCCCTCAACAGCCGAGAACACGGACAGCAGTTAGCTGCGCCGTTCCCTGCGCTTTTAAGATTATTTCAACTTTTCCATGTTAGGATATCATCACGGAAGGAGGCATCGAGGATGAACAGGATAAGATTTTTTGCAGCAGCGGCAGCGTTTTCGGTCATGGCAGCCGGGATTTCGTGCAGCAGCAGGAACGGCACAAACAAGTCCGGCGGTATGTCTGGAGATGATGTCACGGACGAGGTCTATCCCGACCTTACAGTCACCTTCCTCGATGTCGGAAAAGCCGACAGCATTGTGATATCCTCCGAAGACGGAACTGTCGTCATCGACTGCGGCGAAAAGGGTGACGGCAAGGACATTGTGAAATACCTCGAAGGACAGGGTATCGACACTATCGACTATCTTATCGCAACACACTATGACAAGGACCACATCGGCGGCGCTGCAAAAATAGTCAATACCTTCACTGTTCTGAATGTTCTCGGTCCCGATTATCAGGAGTTAAGCCCCGAGAACGAGAAATTCCGCAAAGCCATGCGTAACAGGGAGATCGTTCCGCAGATCATGACTGAAGATATCTCCTTTGAGCTCGGCGGCGCAGAATACACGGTATATGCACCCGAAAAGGCCGATTACGGTCCGAATGACGACAATGATTTCTCCCTCGTCACGAAGCTGAAGTACCACGATACAACTTTCATTTTTGCCGGTGACGCTATGGAGAAGCGCCTCGATGAGGTCATGGACATCGGAGACTGCGACCTGCTGAAGATACCCTACCATGGGCGTAAAATAGCCAATCTTGAAGAGTTCATAGAGGAGACCACGCCCGAGTTCGCGGTGATCTGCACATCGAAGGACGAGCTTTCCTCAAAGACTATGGATATCCTTGACGAGCATGAGGTGAAATTCTGGGCGACCTGCAATAACGGCAGGGTCACTGCCGTCAGCAACGGCAATGAGATAACAGTCTCATCCGAGAAATAGCAGCTTAAACCAAGTTATAATTTAATTAAATTAAGGGCGTTTCCGTGATTTCAGACAAATAAGATACTGCGCTGTTTGTGCAGATGTCCAAAGTTTTTTGTCTGTATCAGAATTTTACGGAAACGCCTTGATTTATTCATATTTTTTAGTTATAATTAAAGTAACCGGGGCATATTTAAGTTCTCCGGCAGTAATAATTGGAGGGATATTAAAATGTATTCAGGATTTTTCAGAAAGGCAGGCGCAGCAGCTATGGCTGCGGCTATGGCGTTCACAGGCTCTGTTGCAGGGCTTGCAAACGTCTTCACGACCGCTGCGGCAGACTCTCTCGTGTTTGAGTTTGAGGACGCAAAGATCACAGGCGACGTTACGGTCGAATCCGGCGCCGGTGCAAGCGGCGGTTCTTACCTAAAAATGACCGAAAGCGGCACTATCGAGCTCTCATTCACCGTTGCTGAGGCAGGCACCTACAACCTCGTCTTCTATGCAGGAGGAATAGGTACCGCAAAACAGCAGAACCTCGCACTCAACGGTACCTCTCTTGACACTCTCGCAATACCGGAATCCGACGGCTTCGAGGCTATCACCATGCCGAGCGTTAAGCTGAAAGCCGGCGAGAACATCGTTACTATCACAAAATCATGGGGCTGGAGCACATTCGACAAACTCGAGGTACTCCCCTTCGAGTATCCGGCTATAACCGCTTCACAGCCCGTTCCCACTGACCCCAAGGCTACCGCCGAAACAAAGAGCCTTATGGCTTACCTTAACAGTGTTTACGGAAAGAACATCATCTCCGGTCAGCAGGAAATATACCAGTACGGTCCCCACGGTCTTGAGACTGAGTTCGAGTACCTCTACGACCTCACAGGACACTACCCCGCTATCCGCGGCTTTGACTACGGAAACCGCTGCTGTGAGCTCTTCGGCGCTGCCGATGACGGCACGAACAGCCGTATCATCGACTGGGTAAAGACTAAGGGTGGTATCGCAACAGCTTCCTTCCACCTCAATGTCCCGAAGGATTTCGCAAGCTATACCGGCGGTCAGCTCCCCTTCGACCAAACCACATACTCTGCTAAGATAGACAATCAGCCCGCTACGGATTTCATTACCGCAAACGCATACAAGGAGGGCACAAAGGAGTACGATTACTACCGCGCAGCTCTCGAAAGACTCGCAGGCGATTTCCTCGCACTCCAGGAAGAGGGCATCCCCATTATCTGGCGTCCTCTCCACGAAGCTGAGGGTGGCGGTGGCGAGACCGGCTCATGGTTCTGGTGGGGCAAGGAAGGCTCCGAGGTCTACAAGAACCTGTGGGTATACACCTACAAGACCCTGACCGAAGATTTCGGCTGCCACAACCTCATTTGGGAGTGGAACAGCTATAACTTCGATACCTCCACAAACTGGTACCCCGGCGATGAGTACGTCGATATCATTGGCTACGACAAGTACAACTGCACAAAGTATCTCGAAGAGAACAACTGGCAACCCAAGGTCGTCCATGACGACAGCGCAATAGCTTCCACATTCTACGGCATCATGGAAAAGTACGGCAGCACAAAGATGGTCGCAATGGCTGAGAACGACTGCTTCTCCACTGTTGACAACCTCGTTAACGATAAGGCCGGCTGGCTCTACTTCTGCACATGGTATGACGGCGGAAGCGCTGATATCAACTTCCTCTCAGACCCGCGCTTCAACACTCAGGAAGACACTATCGCAATGTATCAGAGCGACTACTGCATAACTCTCGACGAGCTCCCGGCTGACCTCTACACAACCGATGCTCCCGATGTTTCTACGACCTCACGCTCAACAACAACTACCACCACAACTGTTACCGAGCCCATTACCACAACTACTCATGAGGATGATCCAAACAAGTCCTTCGCTGAGATCACAACAAATTCCACAGGCAAGATGACCATTACCTTTGAAGAGCCTGCCGAGACAGTTTATCTCCGCGTTGACCTTCCCGACGGCGTTACTTACGCAAACGGCGGTCTGGGCGTATCTGTTCCCGTTGACGGAAAGTATTACTGGGCAAACATTATGTGGGAAGCAAAGAAGAGCGGAGATATCCCCGTTGTACTCGCTGACGATATCCTCAACATTACAGAGGACACAGTCGAGGTCGAAGAAGAAGCTGTTGTCGATGCAGTAAAGGCTGCCCTCGCAAAGCAGAAGACCTTCGAGGTACAGATATGGTACGCTTCTGATGCTTCCGGCAAGGAGACCAAGAAGAATGGCATCGTTATCTCCGCGGCTTACACTATGAAGGAAGAGCCTCATTATCTCTGGGGTGATGCAAACTGTGACGGTGAGCTCAACATGGCTGATGCAGTGTTCATCATGCAGTGCATAACCAATCCCGACAAGTACCAGCTCACAGCCAAGGGCGTAAAGCAGGCTGATGTTGACGGAAGCGGCGATATCACCAATAAGGATGCTCTCGGTATCCAGCAGTTCAAGCTCAATATCATCAAGGTATTCCCTGTTCTCAATGTTGAAGGAAAAGCATAATTAAGCATCAAAGGGACGCACATATGTGCGTCCCTTCCCTGTTTTAGCTTCCTGCACAATAAATGCCTCCGCTTTTTGTGCAACATTCCGAAGTTGTATGAAATTGCAAGAGTTTTCCATGTCCCGGAAGTCTAATAGACAAAAGCTGAAAAATTCAGCTCAGAAGGAGGAATTATCATGAAAAACAAAAAGATAACAGCTCTGCTGACATCTGTTGCAATGATGTTCTCATTAAGTACAGCAGCGCTCACAAGTCACGCAGAGGAAACCGCTCCGACAGCCGCAGCTTCCTCTGAAAATGAGGTTCGTCACTGCGAGATGTGCGGTGCGGAACTCGCAGAAGGGACTCTCCCCACTCCCCTAGGCATATATGTATGCCCGGAATGCAGAAAATCAGGTGCGGGCGGTACAACAATCCCGTCCATGACCACCACTACTACCGTTACCACTACCGGTGATGTCACCGGAACAGGTCTTTTACCGACACCTAACGAGAATATGTTCAGCTTCGACGTAATGCTCTACGATGACAACAGCTCTATTCATAATGTTAGAGGCATCGAGATAACCGTTGAGTACGAAGACGGTACAAAGAACACTTTCAATTACGGTGGCATAGGCACATGGATAGAAAAGAAGGGCATGAACGGCAAGATCTACATCTCAAAGGCTCCCGAGGGCTATGAGATAGACGACACCATCTCAATGAAGGAGTTCCCGGCTGATCTGCACAGCATCGTGCTCTATCTGAAAAAGGCTGCTCCCGTTGTAACAACTCCTATCGAGGGCGAGGAGCTCGGCATCTACGTTTATGATATAGATACAAACGAGTTCGTCGGCGGCGCAAAAATGGAGATCTACTACGACGATTACTCCACTGAGACCTTCGATTCACTCTCCGATAATCCCGTTATCCACAAGCATGACGGCAGAATGGGCACGATAACCGTTCTGAGCGTTCCGGACGGCTATAAGCTCGTTAGTTCGGAGGAGTACAACTTCATCGAGACCAGCCAGTTTGCAGTATTCTTTGTAAAGAAGATAGATGCGGGAAGTACAACTACTACATTCTGCACTACAACTACAACAATCACGAGTGCTCCTGAGTATACAACCACAACCTACATCAGAAGCTCACCTTATTCATCCGTAAACGTTACAACAAGCTATGCTATCACACCCGGCGAGACCGTTTATGTCAACTATGATACTTTCATGGTATCATGGATAAAGCTCAAGAGCGACAACGCTTTCATCGTTCCCGAAAAGAGCGCCTTCGAGGTCGCAAACAACGAAAGCGGCAGCTTCGCTATCGAGTGTCTGAACGGCGCTGTTGAAGGCACAGGTACTATCACCCTGACCTACAACAACTGGCTCACCGGTGAGACAGCCGAAAAGGAGATAACCTTCACTATCGGCGCTTCTTCTGATATCACCACCTGCACAACCACTACAACATTCCCCGGTCAGTTCCACAAGGTCGCAGATATTTCGAATGAGATAGTCCTCGCTGTAGACGAGACCGGTATTGAATTCGAGAACAGCGGCTACTTCCCGATGACTCCCTATGCAGCAAGCATTCTCGGCAATCTGGAACCCGGCATGAAGGTAAATGTACGCATTCTTTATGATACAAGCGCCTCTGACCGCATAATGACCGCAAGCAATCTTTGTATCGTTGAGGAAAACTGCACCGTTGAGCGCACTATGGCAGGCGATGCTAACTGCGACGGCGATCTGAATCTTGCGGACGGCGTTCTCATAATGCAGGCTGTCACCAATCCCGACAAGTACGGAATAGGTCTCACCACAGGAATTAACCTCCGCGGCGAAGCCAACGGTGATCTCGACGGCGGCGGCGTTACTCAGAGAGACGCTCTTATCATACAGCAGTTCAAGCTCGGAATGATATGTGACTTCCCCGGTCACACACCTTTAGCAGATACGTGAACGTTTAAAGCTTAGAGCGGAAATCTTCATCCGCCTGTGCCTTACGATCAATCGAACCCAAACAACAGTGAGGTGCTTATGATACACTATTACTATGGCGACGGCAAGGGCAAGACCTCCGCTGCTGCCGGAGCTTGTCTAAGGGCTGCCGGAAACGGCATGAAGTGTGCTTTTGTGCAGTTCCTCAAAAATGCCGGCAGCGGCGAAGCAAAGCTCCTGAAAAAATACGCGGCGGACGTTCTGAACTGCGACGGAAAGGCGGATTTTCTCTACCTTATGAGCGATGAGGAAAAGGCCGATCTGAAAGTCATACATGACACCAACCTCCGGACAGTTCTTTCCGGCGGCTATGACCTCATCGTCCTCGATGAGTTCGGGGACTGCATCGACCGCGGCATGATAGACATGGAGCTTGTCTCCGATATGCTTACCGCACCTCCCTGCGAGCTTGTCATCACCGGCCACAAGGCAACGGAATGTCTTATGAGCTGCGCGGACTACATCACGGAGTTCAAGTGCATCGAGCACCCCTACCGTCACGGTGCCGCTGCAAGAAAAGGCATCGAATACTGAAGAATACATCAGGGGTTAGTTAAAGAAAGGGCGTTCTCTCTCGGGAGGACGCTCTTTTTTGAGTTGAGAACGGAGAGTTGAAAGTTGAGAGTTTATTCTTCAGGGCTGGCGCACAACTTCTTGACAAGCGACGATCTATCCGTTATAATTAGGGAAAAAGGGGGTACTGCCATGATAATACGAAAGCTTGCAGCTCTTGCTGCCGCATTCACGATAGCCTCAGCATCGCTGAACACCTCATACTTCGGAAATACCGCTGACACTTCCGCAAGAACGGTCAATTTCACCTCATTCGACATGAACATCAACGGCGGTGAGCCTATCCGCGGAGTTGACGTTTCCTCGATCATCGCCGTCGAGAAAGCCGGAGTGGTTTTCTATGACAGTTATGGCAACAAGGAGGATATCTTCAAGGTGCTCGCTGACCACGGCGTGAACTACGTCCGCGTACGCGTCTGGAACGAGCCTTATACCGAGAGCGGAAAGTCCTACGGCGGCGGCAATAACGATGTATATACAGCCGGCGAGATAGGCAGACGCGCCGCAAGGTACGGAATGAAGCTGCTTGTTGATATACAGTATTCCGATTTCTGGGCCGACCCCGGAAAGCAGACACGTCCGAAATACTGGAGCAGCCACGACCACGATACCCTGAAAGGCGAGATATACAAGTGGACGAAGTGGGTGCTCGAATCTGTGACTGATGCCGGCGGAGATATCGGCATGGTACAGGTAGGCAACGAGACTAACTGCTTCTTCTGCGGCGAAAAGGATATGTACAAGATATGCGACCTCTTCGCATCAGGAAACAAGGCGGTCCGGGATTTTGACCGGAATATCCTCATCGCTCACCATTTTGCTAACCCCTCCAACACCGACTATTACCTCTGGTACGCAAAGGTAATGAACGAATGTCAGCTTGACTATGACATCTTTGCGACCTCCTACTACCCCTACTGGCACGGTACACTCAGCAACCTCACCAGCGTTCTGAAAACTATCGGTGATACCTACGGCAAGCACGTCATGGTCGCCGAGACCGCCTACCCTTACACCAGTGAGGACGGCGATACTTTCGGAAATGCGGTCTCCGCTCAGTCCACGGACTGCGACCTCCGCTATGAGATATCACAAAGGGGACAGGCTAACTGCCTTACAGATATATTCCAGGCTGTTGCAGACACCGGAAAATGGGGCATCGGCGTTTTCTACTGGGAACCTGCATGGCTCGGAGTCCCCGACATCCCGTGGGAACAGCAGCGCGAACTCTGGGAGAAATACGGCTCCGGCTGGGCAACTGCCGAGGCAGGCAGCTACGACAAGTCCGCAACAGCTACCGGCGGTTCAGCCTACGATAATCAGGCACTTTTTGACTTCCACGGTCATCCCCTCGAAGCTCTCGACGTCTTCGGGAACATCTATCCGCGGTCAGAGGAGCACTCCACCGCTGAGGGCAGCGATATCACCGAAGGAGTTTACCGCATAAAGAATGCCGCTACCGGACTTTACCTCACTGTCTCCGGCGGTGAAGCTTCCGACGGCGCTGAGGTCACGCTTTACAATGCTGACGGCGCTGCCGATTACAACACATGGCGGCTCGTCAAGGACAATGAAGGCTACTACCGTATATGTTCGGAGCTCGGTAATGAGTTCCTTCTCGGAACATCCGAAAATGACATCATCGGCATATTCACCTCCCCTTCCGACCAGTTCTTCAAGTTCATCGACCGCAGCGGCGAAGGCTACGTCCTCGCTACGAAGTCGAGCCGTGACAAAAAAGCAGTCAGTGCGGAAACTCCTACCGCAAACGGTCACACTGATATCCGCCATACTCCGGCAAACGGCAGCAATGTGCAGACATGGGTGCTCGAACCGGTCGAGAAGTACGGTATAACCGGAGATATCAACGGTGACGGCAAATTCAATGTCTTCGACTATATCCTTCTCCGCAGAGATTACATAAACGGAAGTACAGACACTTTCAGCGACCTCAACGGTGACGGTGAATGTAATATCGCAGATCTTGTTGCTTTCAGGAATTTCCTCGCCGGAAAGGAAAACAGCTTCACCCCGACCGAAAAGGGTACCCCAAGGAATACGATATTCCCACATAAACAAAACTGACATGAAAGAAAGCGGCGATATCGCCGCTTTCAATTTTTTTACATTCTCTCCAAAAAAGATAATACAAAAACGTGCAAAAAGCTAAAAAGCATTATCTACTATTGACTTTTTTTGTTAAAAGCGGTAAAATTATACTATATTATGCAGTATATTCATTTATAAAAAACTGCAAATAATTCATAAAGGATGATGAAAAAATGACTGACATTATGTGTCCTAACTGCGGACAGTTCAATCCCCCCGATTATGTGTTCTGTATCGGCTGCGGCACCAAGATAGCCGCTGATATGAGCTTTGATACAGGATTTGCTTCGAGCCCTGCTGCTGCAACGGATTCCTCAGCTTCAAAGAAGTTCGGCGAGCTCATATGCCCGAGCTGCGGTGCCGAACTCGAACCCGACAGCATATTCTGTGATAACTGCGGGGTAAGGCTCGTTATAAATTCCGCTCCATCCGTACCGGATACGGCAATCGACGCCGCATCCGCCGATGCTCTGGCTGAACCTTCCGGAGGTCTGAAGATCAACATCAAGAAATCCGACGCAAGCGGAACACCTAATCAGAACTCAAACTTCAAGCCTCTCACAGGCTTCGACAAATAATAAGGAGGGATCATTATGTCTGATATGTTCAAGCTCACATACAATATCGACATCGTTTTCTGTATCGACGCTACCGGAAGCATGGGCGATATCATTAACAAGGTAAAGGAAAATGCTATAAATTTCTACTCTGACCTCAAGAACGAAATGGGAAAGAAGGGCAAGGAGATCAATACCCTCCGTGCCAAAGTCATCGTTTACCGCGATTACAAGGCTGACGGCGAAGAGGCTATGATGACCACTGATTTCTTCACTCTCCCTACTCAGATCGAGGAATTCAATTCCACTATCCGCTCGGTAAAGGCTGCCGGCGGCGGTGATGAACCCGAGGACGGCCTCGAGGCTCTTGGATTTGCTATCCGTTCCGACTGGAACAAGGAGGGCATCAAGAAGAGACATATCATCGTTGTATGGTCTGACGCTTCTACACACCCCCTCGGCTTCGGCAAATCCGAGCCCAATTATCCTGCCGGCATGGCTGCTGATTTCAGCGAACTCACAAGCTGGTGGGGCGGTGTTCAGAACGACGGATATATGGACTATAACGCAAAGCGTCTCCTTCTCTTCACACCGGACAAGCCCGCATGGACCGATATCACCAACTCATGGGATAACGTTGTTCACTTCCCGTCTCAGGCTGGAAACGGTCTGAAGGAGATCGACTACTCACAGATCCTCGACGTTATTGCAAACAGCATATGATGACACCGGAACTTTCATCCCTGATCCTCGCCGAAAAGCCCAAAATGCCAGGCAGCGGCGAGGACGCTTATTCATGCTTATTCAAAAGCGCCGGCGACGGATATATCGCCGTTTTTGACGGTTGCGGCGGCATGGGAGCCAAAAAGTATGCCGCCGCCAACGGCATGACCGGAGCATATATCGCTTCGCGTTCCGCTGCATTCCTCTCCGACCTTTACTATTACCAAAAAGGTTTTTGGAAAGCTGAGGACTGTGCTGAGGACTACCGGAAATTCATCAGCGAAGGCTTTGCCCGTGTTAAGGATAACGTTTCCGACAGCTCAGGCATCCTCATAAAGGGCAATATGTTCCGTGAACTGCCGACTACCGCTGCACTCGCTGCTATCGAATCCACGCCGAACAATACCATTATGTGCAGATACCTTTGGGCTGGTGATTCGCGCGGATATTTCCTCGACAGTGAGGGGATGTGCCA
>Ga0310786_10007098_pt1 | contig 14700 bp, 20 predicted proteins | sample AusTroGonzalo_MG_FD_203881 | JGI IMG/M metagenome (GOLD analysis project Ga0310786, IMG submission 203881) | Bovine rumen microbial communities from tropical cattle in Woodstock, Queensland, Australia - Gonzalo_03 (v2) (version 2) | ecosystem: Host-associated > Mammals > Digestive system >... | reverse complement strand
ACGAACTGTTCTTTGTACACGGCGTCTCCGAATCCGCCGTCCACATCGTAGCAATGATAAATGTTGTAGAGCATATAAACCTCCTATAAAATAAGGTCGTTAAATTCTTCTTTTGTGCATGTGTCCTGGTCTTCGCATGCCGGACAAAGCCATCTTTCCGGCCATACAAACGGGCTGTTTACAAGAGTGTAATAGTCTTCTCCGCCTGAATTGCAGAAAAACCCCGACACTACCTGAACCGTTCCTATATACGACCGCATTTCGTCTCCGACATCCGGCGCACCGACAATTACGACGTTCTGCAGTTTGTTGTAGTACGACATTTCAGTCTCCCGTAAGAATATCGAGCAGTTCAGGGTCTTCAGGCAGTTCTTCTTCCTGAATAGGTTCAAGCCAGCTGTTCAGCCACATATACACGCTGCCTTCCAGACCCCAGCAGTTGTCGCGCCCGCCGACTATCTTTCTTGTCTGTCCGACAAGTCTGGACATTTCCTCGATTCCGTCCTGGGAACCTGAGATATACACATAATCGCCTACACGCATACTTACTCCTTCCGGGGCCGCATAGGAGGAAACAGCCTGTTAATTTCAGCTTTATATTCCTCGATACGCTTCTGCCCCTGTTCTTTCGATTCGATTTCGAATTTCAGTCCCCGGGCGACAAGTCTCCGACATCTCTTGCATTCGATACGATACACATCGTCTGTCCTGTCGTGCAAAACAGGAATCAACTTAACAACTTCAACTTCTCCTCCGCAATAGGGGCAGGGGCTAACATTCTGCATACATACACCTCCGTTACGGATAATACTGCCTGAAGTATTCCCGTACATATTCCTGACCTTCTTCGATTGCCCGGCACGGCTCCTCGTACTTTTTCTCGCTCTCGACTTCCACGTAGATTTTTGTGCCGTCGCTTAAAACACAGATACACACTTCAGCAGGATAGCGCATCGTTTTCTTTCTCCTTTTTTGCTTTGCTTTTCTTCGCGGCCGGCTCTCCGCAATACGGACAGAAACAAATAGTTTTTACGTACTTCGCCGCATTAACAATATAAAACTCCTGCTTACATCTTTTGCATTTAAGATAGACGTGTCCGTCCGGGGCTGAATATTCAGTCAGTTTAAGCATATATTCACCTTTATAAAAGTAATATAAAAGAACTTAGTTATAGTAAGAGTAGTTATTATAAGAGAAGGATATTTGTTATAAAATGAATGAGTTTGTTATAAGAGAAAGGAGATGTTTATTATAAAAGAATAGTTCTCTCTTCTAAATACACGTCATTAAAATAACAGAACTAATTCTTAATAACACACTCCGTAATTATACAGACGTCATTTATAACACAGTACTTGTTCTTAAAAACACAGTCATATATTTAAACAACGTACGTAATACTACGGAATAATTCATTAGAATTACGTACGTATTTTAAATAAATGAATTGTTTCTTATTATATATATTATATATTATATATATAGAAGAAATTGTTTTTTATTTCATTCACTATACGTCTGTTATCCTATACCTATACTTCTCCTATACGTAAAACACAGTCATATACCTTAAACAAATTCTTATTTTTACGTGCTTAAGATACACATCCTACTACAATAACCTTATGTAAGATTATCCTTGTAGTTTTACTATCTACTACAGTAACCCATACTTATACTTCTTCTACAAGTAAGGTATCTTACTGTAAGAGTTATTCTGCAAGTAAGATACCCTTAGTATAGTTATAAAGTATATTACTGTTCAGCAAGCCAGTCAGCAGCCTGCCGAATCATTTCCACGGCAAGCGACAGCGACTCGTCCGCTTCCTCGCACCTGTGTGCGCTTTCAGTCTCTTCCCATCCCATCAGCTTGATTTGTGCGCGGAGGTCGTTCAGCCGCCGCGACATCATCTGCAGGTCAGATACAACCTTGTTCATATACTTTCTCCTTTCAAAAAATGACACCCGGTGCCCAAGGGGCTGCAAGAACACCGGGTGCCGGCCGCGTAAAGGGCACGTTTCAGTACACGGCAAGCCGCAGAGGAACAGGAGCGCTTCCTTCCTTTCTTTGTCTCTGCGGAGAGCCAGACAAGGGACTCGAACCCTTAACCTGATGATTACAAATCAACTGCGCTGCCGTTGCGCCAGTCTGGCATACGACTCTCCAAGATTCTCCGGCCGGTCCTGTCTTAGACTGCCCAGAAACCGTAGCCAGCATCGGAATGCGGAGCGAGAGGAGAGCAAGACCCTCCCGCATTGCACCGCCGGTTCCTTGGCAAGGAGGTGTAAGAAAGGAAAGTGTCTGTTCAGTCAGCCTGTCCAATGCGTGAGAATCTCTCGGGAGATTTTGAAAATGCCGGTAAACCGCAGGTATGTAAACCCGGCGTGTCAGCACCACCTGTTACTTAAACCATTACCCGTACACAACTATCAGCCTTGTTCAACCCGGTGGGTTATGGTGAGGTTTCCACTCACAGGCGTGTGCCTCCGAAGGGTATGGTCGGTTTTTATGGTAGACCCTCCTGGATTCGAACCAGGGACCAGCAACTTATAAGGATGCCACTCTCACCACTGAGTTAAGGGTCCATATATCAGTCGACGAAGCTTTGCCGAAGGGGCAGGCTTCCGAAAGCTGTCACGTCGCGAAAGCGACGGTTAAAAAAAAGAAAACAGGGGAGAGGCTGTTGCGTGTTCGTTCGTGTTTCGATAGAGTGTCCACTCTCCCCTGCCCCATAAAAGCCGGCAGGAAGTAAAAAGGGGAGCTGCCGGTCAGATACGGCAAATAAAAAACATATGCGTATTTCGCACCAGAATGCCCTTATTTCCTCTTCCAGCCGGTTAAACGAGTATCAGGTCGTTTTTTGTGCTGAAAGAGGAAACAGGACCCTTTCTGTGCAATTCAGCTATGCTTCCTGTTTCCACGTGTCTTCGTCGTCTATCAGTCCGAAGATGTACTCCAGGGTTTCCTTAACGTTAACCGTCCTGTTGGGAGTCCGCCAGAACTTCTCGTTCGGCTTGCGTATCTTGCGCACAAGGCACTCCCAGGCGTGCACGTCCTCTTCAGGTTCAAACTTTGTGTGCTCAAATAAAATAGCGTAGGCTGGTTTGCCTGCGGCAGTCATATCGTCGACAAATCTTTCCATCGCGATACGCTGCCCCTTTTCAAGCGTCGCTCCTTTTACTTTCGCTTCGCCGATTATCCAGCCCATGCCGTAGTAGTCGAACAGCATGTCTATGTCAGTCGGAGCACACTTCCTGGCATATATAAGCCTGTCAAATAAAATAAGCTGTTTAGCCCGTTCGCGGTTATGGATTTTCCCGTGTTCTTTTTCCTCCTGCAAATCACTCACCTTTTCCGGAGACACAATTTGCGTTCCTGAATTCACACCCTGTCTCCATTACGTTTTTTTTCGAATGTAACCACCAGATTGTACATGATTGGTCAGAAAAGGTCAGTATTCGGATTCAGGAGCGCCGGGCACCGTCAGTCGGACAGGAACGATTCTGCCTGTCGCGTTTTCCACAATAACAGGGTCGCGGTGCCAGTACAGGTTCGCGCATTCCTGCGCTTTTTCGGGAGTGTCGCAGACTATGTTTTTCCCGATAATCGAAACGGTATACATACAGTCAACTCCTCTCAAAAAAATACGGGTCCATGATAAAAAAATCGGCTACCGACCGGATTGGTCGATAGCCGATACAGAATCAGACGGGATTATTCCTGCCAGGGCAGTTCCTCGTCTTCGGTGCCCTCGGCGTCGTTCGCGACCTTCTTGCCGCAGAACTCGAAGCCGTCGGGACGCGGGATGGCCATGTAGTACACGGTCTCGCCGTCGACGGTGTACTTCTCCAGGTGCACGGCACCCTTGACCGCCATTTCACGACCCTTGTCGCAGTTCTCCGCGATAGCCTTCGCGGCACCTCGCCACGCGGTAACACGGAAGAACTCGGTGTCCAGCTTCTTGCCGTTCTTGTCCCGGCGGAAGCCGTCGTCCACAGCCAGGGTGAAGTTCAGGACGGGAGTGTCCACGCCTTCAATCTTGACGCTGCGCAGGTTGGGGGTCTTGGTGATGCGGCCGATAACGGTGATGTTGTTCATTGTTCATTCTCCTTTTCTTTTGTCGTAGTGTGGGGTTGCCGGTTCAGCATCATAACTGCCGAGCCGTTATTTCTTCTCCGTGCTTCAAACTCTTCGAGCTGGGCACGGGAGAAACCGGGTTGGGAATGGATGGGATTGCACCGACTGACGTACGGCCCGACAGGGTCGTTGTAGTCAGCGCCTGCTCTGAGACGGAGGTATTGTCTTTCCAGGGCGTAGGTGCGCTCCTGTTCGGACTTGTTGTGATACCAGTTGGCAGTCCGGAGTCCCAGATAGTAGGAAAGTCCGGACAGCAGGATGATTGCAGCTACTCCGTAAAGCTCCATCAACCGTAGACCAGGCAGAGCAGCAGCAGGAGGTCAGCGAGCGAGAGAGCGCAGCAGAGCTGAGTCATCACCTTGCCAATCCTGTTCATGCTCCACGTTCCTTTCTGCCCGATACGGGCGGATGTCAGAAGACCAGAGCCGTGTCCATGCCGCTCTGTATTCTTCCTGTGTTGCACCTTCTTCAGGCGCGTAAATCTCGTACAAGCTTCATCCCTCCGCATGGAGACGAATCTGCTCTTTCGCGAGGGCGTCGCAGCGTTCGTTGTCCTCGTCGCCGGAGTGACCCGGAACGTGCTGGAAACTGAACTTGTGATGGCCCCTGGTGCCGACTTCAGTCAGCTCCTGCCACAGGTCGTCGTTCTTCGCCTTCGCGCCGCTCTTTGTCCGCCAGCCGTTTCTGCACCATTCCCTGGCGTTGGCAAGACCGGTGCAGACATAGTGGGAGTCCGTGCGAATCAGCACGTTGCAGGGCTTTTTCAGCTTGCGGACGGCTTCGATAACAGCGCGCAGTTCCATGCGGTTGTTGGTCGTAGCGGGTTCGTAGCCGGAGATTTCGTGTTTCCTGTCCTTGTAGCGGAGCACGCATGCGTAACCGCCGGGACCGGGATTGCCTTTGCAGGCTCCGTCCGTGGAGATGACCACGTCGATTCTGGTGATGCTGGACATACCGATTCTCCTTTCTGAACAGATGTGGGATTCCGCTATCTGACTGCAGGTGCGACAGCACCGGCAGAGACAACCAAGATATTGATAATCCGACAGAGCTGTGCTACAATATGTATGGGTCAACGACCCGACATGCTTTCTGCAACAGCTCCTCAGGAAAGACCGGCTTTGGCGAGCCGGTTTTTTCTTATGCAAAAGCCGTGCATAGCCTCTCGCAGGAGAGCCTTAATGCACGGCATAACCAGCCGGTGTCCCGACCGCTGGTTTAGGGAATAGAAAGGAGTGATACCAAAACCCCGCTGTACGGGGGTAGACCTGCCACCTGGCAGACTGGCACATGGCACAGCACTTGCATGCTGTATCGAAAAGGCAGACAGGCGAGGAGGTGGCACCTGTCTGCTAAAGTCCATCCGGACTTTAAGCTCATTTCGATACAACATCCGCCCGAAAGCGGATGAAGCGCTTGTTACCATACGTACGGGTCGATTCCGGCTTCCCTGGCCGCGTTTTCCGCGTCCTGCAGTTTTGCCGTCCATTCCGCGAGCCGTGCCTTGTCTTCTTCCAGCCGTTTCTCTGCGTCCCGAACCCACCTCGTGTAGTCGCCAACGCACCTTCTGGCGAAAGCAACACGGCACCTGATGGCATCTTCCTTTGTCATGTCACACCTCCGAGAATAGTCATCTGCCCCGACCGGAGCTACGTCGGCAGCCGGGGCAGGAACGGTCACATTGCCAGATACGGCGGAGTAACACTGAACCGGGTCTTCAGCTCACGCCGAAGGTTGTTGATTGTCGCCTCGATGGACTCAACCTTCTTCGTTTCGCGGAGGATGGCGTTCTGCAGCACGTCTCCGACGGCGTCCTCGGTGTCCGAGTCGAGCCGTGCGTGCGCAGCCTGGAACGCCGCGAGCCTCTCACGATGCTCCGCAAGCAAAGCTTCCTGTTTGGCAAGGGCGGACTTGTACTCTTCCCGTGCCTCGATAAATCCTTTCTTCATGTTGGAACACTCCTTTCTGAATTCGAAGGACTGAGCCTTCGCAAGCTACTGCAGCCCCGACAGGGGCGGTGGAACGGACGGATTCGGGATAACGGACGTAACTCCAATGACGTACGTTCCCCGCATCCTGCTGCAGCCGGTCAACGGCGGTACGTTTCCGGAAGCCGGGAGAAATCAGCGAAGCGGAAAAAATTCCCGCCCACAAAATCCTCCCCGCCGGAAAGTTCCCGTGCGAAGTGCAACTGCAGCACAGGACCGGCATCTCCGGAGAGACACCTGTCCTTCACAGCCTCACGCAGTCACGAAAGTGACGGTGATACAGGACTGTGTAACGAAGGAATGGAGTAAGAGAGGAGAAGCTGAAGAACCGGGAAGCAGGAGCGAAGCGAAAAAATCCCCGCCCCCAAATTTCTCCGGCGTGGGCCGGCTGTAAGTGCGCGGAGTGTTGCCAGCTCCGCAAGCCCTGACGGGCTGCAGCATTGCTGCGTGAAAAAAATAAAAAAAGCTGACCGAAGTCAGCCTTTTGTTTTACATGTCGTAATCATAGTGCCCAAGTTCAATCTCTTTTACAAGATTGAAGTCGGAACAATACGGATGAAGTCTTACCTGACATACATCCTTACGACCGGTAAGCATTTCATCGAATCTTGTGAACCTCTCTGAGATTATCAGCTTCGTGCCGAGAAGGTTTTCGCGGACAACGGTTATTTTGTGGAAACCATCTGGTGAATCTGATGCGTCGATTTCATCAACCTTGTCAAAGCGCATTTGCTCAAACGGCTTTCGCGGCAGTGCAAGCGTGAATCCAGTAGAAACGCACGCTCCGTAGGCTTGATTAAACAGTCTTTCTATTTCAAGCGGAGCAGAAACGGAAGCGAATTTCGGTTTTTCGAATTGCTGGACCTGGTATAGCGTGAGCGTCCTGGTTATGACTTCGTCAAGCGTATGGGCAGAAACATTCTCGAAATACTCATTTGTTTTCAGTTCTGCCCATTTGCTGTTTGCTCTGGACGTGTTGTCATAAACGAACGACTCAAACATGGAAAGTCCGCCAATCGCATAGCTCTCCACGGTGTCTGCCGATATAACATATTTCATAAGCGTACCTCCTCAGAACGGCAGGTCAGCCAGCCGTTGGATGAACTTTCTGACTTCGCTGTCGTCTTCGTGCTTCTTCAGCATACTTGCAGCTTCGGCGTCGGCAACCGGCCTGGCGGTCGTACCGATAAGCTCGATAAACCTCGGAGCACCTTCTTTGAACCGGAACGTATGCTGGAATTCATACAGGGTCCACCGGTCAACATTGCAGCAGTCCTCAATAACAAGAATTTTCATGCCGTAGCGTTCAAACAGAGTGAAATTCATGTTCATTCTCCTTTCTTGGTCCTTCTTATAGTTTGCTGAGGTCCATCGCGCCGTTCACAACAACCGCCTGCATTACAAACAGGATTTCTCCCTGTCCGTCGAGACGAAGCTCAAAGTGGTCGGGATGGACAAAACGTTCCTTAATCCACATTTTGGGGCGCTTTCTGATAACTTCTTTCACGCATTTGCGGATGTGTTCCATCGCTTTGTGTTTCGTTGAAAATTCTGCTACGGCACATACCGGGTTTACGTAATGTGTTTCGGTGTCTCCGTCAACACCGAAGACAACATATTTCCTGGGATGCATATCTCCAACGAGACGTTTGTCGTAGTATACGTCTGAGGAAAGGTCATATTCGACATTGGCCCATACCTTGGAGATACGTTCGTCAAGCAGCTCCTCTTCTGAATATGCCCACTCGGCCTGCCTTGCTTCTTTGTCAAAAGTGCCATCGAGAGTCATCATGGCCTCTTTCGTTTCTTCTGCGTTGAGCATCTTGTTTCTGTTTGCCATTTTTCATTCCTCCTTATCCGTTAAAAGCACGGTTCCACACGTTCTCAAAGTCGTCGGTCAGGTTAAACGCTTCTTTTCTGCACATCTCTGTTCCAAGCACATTGAATACCTGGTTCCTGGTGAGGCCGGAGCGCAGAGCGATGTAGATTGCCAGGCGTTCTGCCCCCGCTCTTTCCTCAGTATCGAGGAGTCTCGTTTCATCGATTGCCCGTACCATTCTTAATACTTGAACGGCCGTCATTTTGCTGGTCATAGCCAGCACCTCCTTTCCGGCTTGCAGCCATAAAAAAAGAAAAGCCAGCCGAAGCTGGCTTTTGTCGGGATTCAGGTTGTTACAAGATACTCCATCCGCCACTGGCTTCACCGGTTCCGGGGTCCTGATAGAACACGATGAACTTCAGATGGATGTCCAGTTCTTTGGCCGCCTTACAGATGAGATTTTCCAACGTTGCTTCGACACATACGGAAACGACAGTGAAAACGCACGCCTCGTTGTCATAGCGTTCTGCGTAGTATTCTTTATACGCTTCGTTGTTGCGGAAATATTCATGTGATTCGCATTCGTAGAAGTTCGGTCCGTCGTTTGCCTTCATCCATTCGATGAAAGCGTCCTTGTTCTGCGCACTGAGAGTTACTTCGAAACTGGTGGTGTTCATAGCATATGCCTCCTTTATTATTTTTGGCTTATCGCCGTAAAAAAGAAAGCCAACCGAAGCTGGCTTTTGGATATTGTCTTTATATTTCCCGGGCGAAGAGACAGTGTACTCCTTTCTGACAGCCCGGCATACCATCGCAATATTTTTTGCACCAGCTGCGTCGGATGTCGTTTTCAATCCATTCTTCCCACTCTTCGTCGAACAACCGTTCTCCGCATACATAGATTCCGGCTTCGTTATCGAGCTTCATCCAATTGTTTGTCAGACACCAATCTGCGTATTCTGCATCGGCGACGGAAGGGTTGTAATTCAGGCTGTTGATTTCTTCCGCAAGCCATGTGAGCCCGTACGTTGCGAACTCTTTCTCGGTTTCCATGCCGGCTTCACTCAGAAGTCCGTGGAGTTCATCCATGCGGCCCGTTTCGCGACATATATCATACAAGTTGACGCAGAGATTGTGGATGGTGGAAATGTAGTTCTTTTCGTTCACGGTTTTGCCCTCCTTATGATTCGATTTTCTTGAATGAGGTTTCGTTTTGAAGCCGGCCTTTAGCCCGACCGGCGGGGCGTGTCGTTCATGCAGTTATGTCATCAGGGATGTAGTCTTCGTCAGACCCAAACCAGCCGTTTTCTTCCGGAACGTATGCGGATTCCGGAATGTAGTCTTCCGGAATGTCCTCTACGTTCATCTGAGGACGGGGAGCCGGAGAATCCTCGTACAGCTCATCCTCGTCGGAGGCTGCGTCGAGCGCCACGTCCAGCTCCAGGTCGACGACGCTGAACCCGTCGAGGAATCCGCCGAACTCCCGGAGGAATTCGGCGTTCCTGACAGTGTTCCGCTTGATGTTCGCCAGAAGTTCTTCTTCGAACACTCCAGCTACGAACATCGTGTATCCGAAGCCATCCACGCCGTTCTCCCTCTGGAGCTCGAACGCGTCGATGAGCGCGGAGTTGGCGACGGCCGCGTGCTTCTCCTCTTTGGTGAACACGTACCCGACAGGCGCTGCGGCCTTGTCGTTCTTGTTCGTCCATTCGATGGAGTCAGCCTGCTCGAACAGGATTTCCTTGACGGCTTTCCTGTACAGGGCACGGCACTCAGCCAGGTTCTTGCCTTCCATCGACCGGCAGATGGCCGCTTCGTTCTGGTAGAACACCACGAGGGCGTTCTTCTGCCCGATAGGCTCGCCGGAACGGATGCGACGGAAGAACTCGTCGTTCTCGTCGGTCTTCTGGCGGTTTGCCCAGTTGTTCGCGATGGTCCTCAGAGCGGACTTCGTGATGACGGCAGCCCGGACAGCGGTCGTCGGAAGGGCGTTGTTCAGCATCGGGTGACTCCAGTCAAGGAGTGCCTTCGCTGCTGCAGCCCTGTTCCAGACGACGTTCTCTGCGTCGAACCTGAACTCTCCGGCATCACGGTCGATGAGCTTGGTGAGAGCATCACGCAGGTTGCGTTCGTCAGCAGGAGCGCAGGATTCCATTGTGACGGGAGCGTGCTTCTGCATCGCCACATAGTAGTGGTTGAACGGATGCACGATAGCGTCGAGAATCGCTTCGATGCTCTTGGTCCTCTCTTCGCCTTTGACGGCGTCAGAGATGCTGGCGTCAACCTTGTCTTTCGCATACGCCCGCATGTCACGGAGGACCCACTGGCGGATGTCTTCCAGCCACTTGATGAGCTTCTCGTCGACGGCGTTGCCCTTCACCTGGTCAATCGCCAGGATTGCGCCGGTAGACGCGGCGGACATCCACAGCAGATGGTCCTGCATCGCCTTCATGTCGCCGATAGCGTAGTCGATGCTTGCAAGGTAGGCGCAGGCAGTCGCCAGGTTGGCGTAGATACCGACCTGGTCATACCTCTTTGCCTTCCACAGGCCGAGATACGCTTCGTGCACGAAGTTGCTGTAGTCGCCGAGGACCTTCTTCTCAGCCTTGTTGCCATGCTGGAACAGTACGACCGGCGGGTGGAACATCGCAATCATGCGTTCAACCATCTCGATAACGAGCTTGGAATACATGACGCAGAACTCGTCGCCGTCCACATCGCCGTCCTGGCAGATGAGGATGTCGCTGTAGATGCTGATGATAGCCACGTTGTTGCAGCTTTCATATACATCGGCATACGCCTTGTTCAGCATGACCTTGGCAGTCAGGAAGTTTGCCGGGAACCGGAGGCAGGCAACCTTGCGCCCGTCTGTCACGTCAGCAACAGACACTTCGTCACCACGAAGCACACCCAGGTTCGGGCTGTCCGGAGATACGCCGAAGAGCCATACTTCATACAGGGCTACCGGGTCCTGCATAATGTACGGATACTGTCCTTCTGTGCGGAACTTGCCGGACATCGCTTCGGTCTTTGCTGCGTTCCATTTGTTCTCCAGCCATTTCTGGACGCCGGGAGCCAGGACCATCCACGGAGCCAGCTTGAACGCCTTCTCCAGAGAAGTGCGGTCCTCTTCGGACTTCCACAGTCCAGCCATCTTTTCGACAGCGCCGGTGAACGTCTTCTGCTTACGCAGGGACTTTCTCACCTTTGCGGTGACCTTCCGCTGCTCTTTGCCGCTCATGAAGATGAGCTGCTGGAGGAAGGTTCCGGTCAGCTTGCGGATTTTCTCTTCGCCGTCGATTTCCTCAGCCTGGCGAAGGAGGTAGATGCGGTCGATGCCGGGATAGGCTTTGCCCATCTCGGTGAGCCAATCGACATACTCGGTGACGCTGGAGAACGCCTTGTCGAACTTCCAGCATCCTTCTCCGCAAATCAGCTTATAGTCGCCGATGCGGTGCATCTTCCCATCCAAGCCCTTGATTTTCGTGTCGTACAGTTCCTGCAGGGTGATGCCGTGCTTCTTGCAGGCGCGGAGCAGCGCGGTATAACCGTCGCAGACCATACCCTTCAGACCGGCGGCAGTGCCCTGACCCTGGAACAGCAGACGCACGAGAGACAGGATGGCTCCGTCTCCAAGGATGACCTTTTCGGCTTTCTGTCCGTCACGGCATACCTCTCCCTTGCCTTCTCCGAAGATACGGGCATTCAGGATTTTGTATACCTTCTTGACGTCTTCTACGAACAGGACGTCCTTGATGCCGATGACTTCTCCGTCAGCTGTCTGGAACGGCTTCATGATGGGGCGAATCTCGTTCGCCCGCATCTTCCAGTACTCGGCACCTGTGAAGGGCAGATTCTGGAGGAAGGAATCCATCGTCTTGCCGAACCACAGGAACTTTTCGTGGGCTTTGATGAGGTCGGACTTGCCCATCAGAAGCTTTTCCTTCTTCTGGTGCGAAGCGGAGGACGCGAGACCGCCGTACAGGACGTACGTGTCGTCACGTTCCATGACCCTCACGCCGTAGAAGCCGATGCGTTCCAGAACTCGCTGCTGGAACTTGTCCAGCTCTTTCCTGGCTTCCTTTTCCTCGTTGCCGAAGAGGTGCCAGTCCAGGTCAAGGACTTTCTGTACCTCGTGCTCCAGCACGATGAATTCCTTGGCAGGGCTCTTGGACGCATAGTCCACTCCGAACACGTCGGAGAGGATGAACCGAACCAGGCGGGTTACCCTGCCTTCCCACCGGCGAACGGTGAGAGGCTTGCCTTCGGTCATCCTGTCGCGCAGTTCTTTCATGTTTTCAACAGCGGCTGCGCGCACTTCAGGGTTCTCTTTCTTGCTGTACCTGTACGACTTCACGACCTTGATGAGGTCGATTACGTCGCGGAACAGCTCGTTCGAAGAGAACGTTCTTACGGCGAAGCTTTCCGCCTTTTCACGGGCGGATGCTTTGACGGACCTTCTGACGTTGTACGACAGACTACGGAGCGTCTTTACGATAAGCTCCGCTCTCTTCGGACCGATGCCGGACACGGTCATCAGCGCGTCGAGATTGTTGTTCATGACGTGCTTCTTCAGGTCGTTGATTGCGATGTCTTTCAGCAGCGCTTCGACAACGCCCTTGTTCACGACGCCGGACAGCGCCGCTCTGACATTCCTGTCAGTGAAGCTTCCTGGTTTGGTCGCAGGCGCTTCTTTCTTTTCCTTAACAGTCGTTTCCGCATGCGCCGTTCCGATGAACAGCATCAGCGGAAGGAGGAGGATGCGCTGCAGGCGATGGTGGTTGATGACCGGCACGTTCGCCAGCCGGTAGCTGTTGCAGCGCTTGGAGTAGCCTTTCAGCCATTCGGTCTGACGTGCATACTCCGTCTGGGTCGCCACCTCAGCGGTGGTGGTGCGGCCGATGCCAAACAGCATCATGACGGCCAGCACAAGGGCAAACAGTTTCTTCATGGGTTTCGCTCCTTTCTAAGCGTCGTATGTTATTCGCGGCGGGACTACCGCGCAAAAAAATAAAAAAAGGAGACCGGATTTCTCCGGTCACCTTTTCAGAAGGGCAGCTCGTCTGCTTCGACAGGCCTGAAGTCGTCCACGGCACGTATGAATTCAGGCGTCGGGTCATCGTCCCAGGTTTCATCCTCGTCCGGATGGCCTTCGTCATACGGGAGATAGCGGAACTTCGTTGCCCTGGGTTCCGACTCGCTGAGCCAGCAGAGGCAGTTATCATCGTCCTCGAATTCCGCAGGCCCGACCTGTACGATTTCCAGCTTGTTGCCGTCGTCGTGGTCGAATTCGTGAGGGTTCATATGAGCATAGTTATGCCGCAATGTCTGCGGCTGCCCAATCAGCCTGTAGTCGCTTGTTGCGACTTCGATGTTCGCGTCTTCCAGCCACTTGTCAATCACAGGCTTGTACTCAGCTTCGACGGGGTTGTTGAACCTTGCCTTCAGCTGGTACATTCTGTTTCCACGCAGCTCGATGCAGGCGATGTATTTTTCGCCCTTCTTCATCTGCACGATGGTGCAGTGCTTCTCAAGAGCGGCGCGGTCATATCCGCCAACACAGATACCCATGTAGTATCCGATGGCAGCCAGGGTGCGGGTGTCCGGCGGAAGGGAGAACTCGATGTCGCCGTACGTGCGCGGAAGCGTCTTCTTCTCCTCGTCATAGTACGGGATGTTTTCATTGTACCGTTTGCAGGACTTCCTTGTGGACTGCACCACAAGAGTCTCGTGCAGCTGGTTCAGGTTCGTACATTCCTGTACGATAAGCTCCAGCGTTTCCTCGTCTACGAGCCCGCTCATCCTGAAGCTGTCGATAAGCTTCCCGGCGCCTTCTTTGATTACTGCCCGGGTTACCCACTGTTCGCCTTTCTTCGAGATGATATACTTGATGAATTTCTCAACATACTTCCGGTTCTTGTCGTACTGCAGCGCCCAGCCAAGATGCACGATGTTGATGATATTGTCCGGATTTCTGAACCCGGCGTCGACAATGTGCCTGGCAAGCTGGATATTGCCAATGCTCTTGGCGTACAGTTTCCGGAAAGTTTTGCCCATAGGCACTTTTGCGTTCCGGGCGACAGTCAGCGGAAGCTGCGATTCGTCCGTGACTTCCGTCGGGAAGTATTTGTAGATGCCGCCGCACAGAATTTCGAAATGCCTGTACCTCATCGTTCCGTGATACAGGTCGGTTACGTGCTCGAAGTTAGGCTTCGCGTAGGTAACCGCAACCTCGTATGCGTCCATTTCGTCACACCATTTCAGTTTTTCCGGCATGAACGCCTTGATTCCCGGACGGAACTCATCAAGGATTTCGATGAGTTTGTCGGACGCTGCGTACGGAATGTGGAATCTGCAATCGCCGTGGGAGATTCTGCCGTCGCGGTATACAAACCTGCGGCCATCCTTGTGGATGGTCAGCGAGTTGTCCACATATTTGGAGATGTGTTTCCCGCTCTTTGTGACCAGACGGAACACGTAGCGTTTCCGTACGCGAACACGGTCGCTGGTCCGGTCGACAACGACTTCCCACGGTTCCTTTGATACGACCCTGGCGCTGTACCTGCTTCCAGGGTCGCATTCGGCGTACTCGTAAGCCGCCCTGTTCCTTTCTTTGTTCTCGCCCGCTTCTTTATACCAGTTGACGAACAACACGCGTTCGTAGTCCGGCAGCTGCTTGCCATTCTGGAACGCCGCGACGGGTTTGCCGTTGGCGTAGACCGTGTAAGCGGTCTTCTTGGTGCTCTTGTTGCAC
>Ga0310786_10007097_pt1 | contig 14701 bp, 11 predicted proteins | sample AusTroGonzalo_MG_FD_203881 | JGI IMG/M metagenome (GOLD analysis project Ga0310786, IMG submission 203881) | Bovine rumen microbial communities from tropical cattle in Woodstock, Queensland, Australia - Gonzalo_03 (v2) (version 2) | ecosystem: Host-associated > Mammals > Digestive system >... | reverse complement strand
TAATGGTTTAGGAAAATAAGAAAAACCGCCAAATTTGGCGGTTTTTTAGTGTTTGGAATACGTTCTTATGGTTTTTATTTTTGAAAAACATACAATAAAAATCATGACAAAGAAAACTTTAATTTTACCGATGATTCTGGCAATGGTTGGAATTCATCACCAAGCAAATTCCTGTACAGGAATTACGTTAAAATCTGCTGACGGTGCAAATATTGTTGCACGCAGTGTAGAATGGGCAAATGGCGAAAGCCCCAGTGATTACATAATTATTCCACGCGGATATGAAAAGCAATCTGCATTGCCAGACGGCACACATGATGGTATGAAATACAGTGCCTATTATGGTTATGTTGGTTTGGCATCCGAAGATTATGTTATTGAAGGGCTGAACGAAGCAGGACTGTCTGCGGGGCTGTTTTATTTCCCGCAATTTGGATCATATCCGTTGTATAATGCGGCGGACAAAGATGTAACAATTTCTGATACAGAATTTGTTGCGTGGGTGTTGGGAAATTTTGAAATGGTTGATGATGTCATCGCGGCATTGGCAACCGTTCGGGTCGCATCCACAGATCCACGTGCAGAAACACTGCATTGGCGTGTTGCTGATAAAACAGGGCATCAAATTGTCATAGAATACATAAACGGTATTCCTATGGTGACAGAAAATAAATTGGGTGTGTTGACGAATTCGCCTGAATACAGTTGGCATATAACTAATTTAGATAATTATATCAATTTGCATGCTGGCGGTGTTGATGAACATGGGTTTGGTAATATCATGATTTCGCCATTGGGACATGGAACAGGCCTGTTAGGATTGCCGGGCGATTATACTCCACCATCCAGATTTGTTCGTGCCGCATTTTTGCAAACCAGTGCGCCAGTTCTGGAAACCGCGCAAAAAACAGTGGAACAAGCATTCGTGATATTAGAGGCATTGACCATACCGACAGGTGCGCAATTTGAAAACAGACAGCAAGTCCCAGATATTCCGTCTGCGACCCAATGGACATCTGTTACAGATATGACAAATGGTAAATTGTATTACACAACAATGTATAATCCTACAATTCGCAGATTTGATTTGAATACGATAGATTTCACAAATGTTTCGTATCAAAAATATCCATTGGATACAAACAAATCGCGCCCAATCATAGATGCGTATGTGGAATAACAGTTTCCCCTGTTGAAAAAATACCGCCGAATTGGCGGTATTTATTTTTATGTTTTGATTTTTTATTTTGATACAACGACCATTGCGGTACGCAGGACCGTATCGCCGAACATATATCCGGCCTGCATTTCATCAACGACTGTGTTGGTTGGTGTTTTTTCGTCTGGTTTATCGACCATTTGAATTGCGTTATGAAATTGTGGGTTTAATGGTTCACCGATTGCTTCTATTTTAACTATGCCAATTTTGGCAAACGCATTTTGTAACGCCAATTCCATAGATTTAATACCTTCGTCATCTGGGTTGTGTTTCAAAGCAGCGGTCACCGCGTCCATAACCGGTAATATTTTTTCAGCAACACTCATTGCGCGATTGCGTGATACAGATTCAATATCCAAAGTTGCGCGACGGCGTGTGTTTTCCAATTCGGCTGCGACACGCAAATATCTGTCGTTCAATTCCGCAATTTTAGTATTTAATTGTTCTATGATTTTATCTTTTTCGTCCAATTCTGGTTCGGTTTCGGTTTGTTCAGCGGTTTGTTTTTCGTCCATAACATCCGCGACCGATACAGATTCTATATCAACTGTTTTTTTATCTTCTTGATTTTCTGGCATAACTGTCATCCTGTTGTTTTTATTTAACTGATTAAATCTATTATAGGTAAGAAAGTTTTAGTTTTCAAGGATGCACCACCAATTAATAGTCCATTAACATGTGGAATTGATATAAATGATTTTGCGTTGGTTGCATTTATACTGCCACCATATAAGATCGATGTTGTGCCCTGGTTGTGTTTTTTCAGGTATTCATAAATCATATTTATAATTTGTGCAGTTTGTTCTGGGGTTGGGGTTAAACCTGTTCCTATCGCCCAGCGCGGTTCGTAAGCCACAATGAATTTGCCGGATATTGGCAGGGTTTCCTTCATCATTTTTGTTATGACGGCTTTTGTTGCACCAGATTTATGTTCAGCCAAAGTTTCTCCGATGCAAATTATAGGAATCAGTTTATTTTTGATTGCATTTTCCGCTTTTGTTTTAATCATTTTATTTGTTTCATCGTGATTTGAACGGCGTTCGCTGTGTCCCACAATTACATATTTTGCGCCAGTTTCAGCAATCATTTTTCCGGAAATATCGCCAGTATATGCACCATTATCGTGTTCACTGATATCTTGGGCGCCAATCAAAACACCATGATTTTCGCCAGATAACAATGTAAATGGCAGGCATAAAATAACCCGCGCAGATGTTTTTTTACGGGATATTGCGGCGGTCATAGTATCTTTTTCTTTCCGTGTTCCGTTCATTTTCCAGTTACCGATAATAAATTGCATATTCTTTTCCTTTTTTATTGATTTTTTGTCTTGTTTGTTGCTATGGTATCACAAAAGGTGAAAAAATGTTAGAATATTTACGTAATGCAGCGGATAAACCGTTAGCGAAAGTTTTGATGTTTGTTTTAATTTTCAGTTTTGTGGGCTGGGGGGCTGCCGAATGGATTTTTGGTGGTGTTTCCCGTGATACGACACTGATTCATGTTGGGGATGCTGAAATTTCGTTACAGCAATTTAACGAAGAACGTTCAAATCAATTGGCAACTATGACCAAAGATGAACAACGTGCGGCATATACCGATCCTGCAAAATCTGCAGAATTAACACAAAATGTTATGTCAAAATTGACAATGAATCAATTGATGGCAAATCGTGCATATGATTTGGGATTTATTGTTTCTGATAAACGAATCGTAGATGAAATTCGTGCAACAGAACAATTCCAATCAAATGGTGAATTTATGCCTTGGATGTTTGATTCTGCGTTAAGAAATGCAGGATTGACCGAACAAGATTACATAAATGCTTTGCGCAGTGGTATGTTGCGTCAAATGACTGTTGGGGCAACAAATGTTCCTGTGGCTGTTCCTGAATTTGCGGTTGATGCAATGTATAATGCCAGATATTCCACACGCGATATTAAATATATTGGTGTTAAATTTGCTGACTTTAAAATTCCAGAACCAAATGAAGAACAATTGCAAAGTTTTTATGTGCAAAATCCAAAAGTTGTTCCTGAAACACGTTCTGTGTCTTATGTGTTTGTGGCTGCTGATAATAACAAACCTGATGAATATGACGAAGGTTTCAAAAAGGCCCAGACAATTGAAGATATGATTATATCAGGCGAAAGTATGAAAGATTCTGCTGAAAAATACAAAGCAAAATTTGTTAAAATAGACAATGTTAAACGTGGTGATAAATTGTCTGATAAAATTTTAACAGATGATTTGGTTGCAAAATTGTTTTCTATGGAAGCAGGTGTTGAAAGCGAATTGTTGGAATTGAAAGAAGGTTTCGCAATTTTGCGTGTTGACACTGTTGTTCCAGAACACAATGCAGATTTCAAAGATGCCAAGAAAGAAATCATTGGAAAATGGAAAAAAGCTGAACAACGTAAAAACGCATATATTGCTGCAAATGATATGTTAATCAATTTGAACAAAAACGGTTCATTGAAAAACACTAAATCTGCATCAGTTACCAGAACAGAGGGCGCACCTTTGTCTGTGTTGACTGCAACATTTGCAGGTCAAGAAGGAAACAATTTAATTGTCGAAGATAATGATGCGTTCTATGTTTTGCATATCGGTAAAAACGTTATGCCAAAACCAGACAGCAAAAAGAAAGAAGCTATTCGTAAAGAATTGGAACAAATGTCCAGCAAATATGTTATGGATGATTATTCTCAATTCTTGAAAAGACATTATCCTGTCGAAGTTAATGAAAAAGTTTACAGAAGATTCATAACAAAATAAAAATCGCCCAATCGGGCGTTTTTTATTTATCATTTTTTCTTTTTTATTTATAATCGTAATATGAAAATTGAAACCTATGGAATTTTGATAAATATAAAACCGTTTTCAGAACGCGATGCTGTTGCACATATTTTTACAAAAGATTCTGGGGTGCTGGTTGGTATGTTGCGGGGTGCTGTATCGGCCAAGAAAAATAAACCATTGGTTGGACAAATTGGTAATGTTTCGTGGAATGCCAGGCTGGATTCACAATTAGGGGTGTTTCATTGGGAAGCAGAAAAAAATTTGGCTGCGCCTTTGATGTTTAATGCTGATTTATTAAAGATTATGAATTCTGCATTTGCATTAATATATACTTTGATACCAGAACGCGAATCGTACAATGAATTATATGAACATACTGTTTTGCTGTTACAGCAAATTATAGATAGCCCAGACCCATACAATGAATATTTAAAATGGGAAATCAATTTATTGGGCAATTTGGGATATGGGCTTGATTTAACAAAATGTTCTGGGTGTCAAAAAACAGAAGATTTATGCTATTTATCGCCAAAAACGGGCAGGGCTGTATGTGCAAAATGTGGCGAACCATACCGGGATAAATTGTATAAATTGCCTGTTTCTTTGGGGGTAACGGGCATGTTTATAAACCATATTTGCAACATCCAAGGCGTTGAGGTTCCAACCGCCAGAAAAATATTTTAAAATATGCGTTTTTTTGTTGCGCGGGTAAGTTTTTTTTTCTATTATCACACTGTTCAAACACAAAGGAGAAAACTATGACTTGGACAATCTTAATCCTGATTTTGGCAATCGCGTTGTATGTATTTAGCGGTTTTATCGTTAAATCTGACAGCAAGAAAGCTTCTGTTCAGGGTATCATCATGCACAGATTAGTATCTGTAGTCGCTGGTTTGTTGATTGCAGGTTGCGTGTGCCGTTTGTGGACACCTGTGTATTTAACAAAAACAAATCCTGAAATCTTGCAGGAAATGGTTGCTTCTATGCAAGCACAACAAGAAGCAGAAAAATCAAAAGAACTTCGCAGATTTGTTGAAAAACATATGGACGATATGATTGGATTTGCTCCAATCGCAGGTAATGTAGATGCAGGAAAAACAATCTTCTTGTTCTCTGACTATTCTTGCCCATTCTGCCGTAGAGTTCACGCTGAATTATCTCGTGTTTTGAAAGAACGCAATGATGTTCGCGTAGTTTTGAAAAACTTCTCAATCCACGGTGCTTTGTCTGATGCACCTGCAAAAGCTGTTATCGCTGCAAAATTGCAAGGTAACGATAAAGCAGCAGCATTGGATAAATTGTTGATGGATAGAGAATATTATGGTCAAGAAGAAGCTAAGAATGCATATAGCAAAGATAAGAAAGACCAAGAAAAAGCAGCTAAAGCTGTCGAAGCTAATGTCATGAAATTGGCAAAAGAAGCTGGTTTGGACACAAAGAAATTAGCAGACGACATGAAAGGCGACACAGTTGCTATGGAATTGGATAACGTTCGTGATTTGGCAGAACGTTTCGAAATCAGAGGAACACCATTCTTAATCATTGGTACAAAATCATTCCCTGGTGCGATTCCATACTCCAAAATTATCGAAGCTTTGAAATAATTTTGTGATTGATATTAAAACACCCACGATTGTGGGTGTTTTTTTATTTATTATAATTTTTTTATTTATCCCATACGGTTGATATTATTGATTCTGCCAATAAAGGCACAGACAACTTTGTTACATTTTCCATTTCTGATTTAATCAAATTAGAAAAGTGTTCGGCATCTTTTTCGCCACATTCAAATATGATTTCATCATGAACTTGTAATAACATTTTGATTTTATCGTTGTTTGGTTCAATTATTTTATTATAGATATTCACCATTGCGCGACGCATTATGTCGGCTTCGAATCCCTGAATAGGTGCATTGATTGCGGCGCGTGTTGCATAACCGCGCAGACGTGGTACACGTGATTCTGGAATTTCAATTTTTCTGTGCCAAGGGGTATAAACACAATGGTTTTCAAAAACAAATTTAGTTATATTTGTTATATATTCTTGTATCTCTGGTAATCCATCCATATAGGAATCTATGATTGATTTGGCTTTCTCTCTGGAAATGCCCAATTGGTTTGATAAACCAAATGCAGATATTCCGTAAATAATAGAAAAGTTAATTGTTTTCGCAGCACGTCTTAAATCGCGTGGTACGGGTTCATTATTTGGAATGTTAAATATTTTGCGTGCGGTTTGTTCGTGAATGTCCAAACCTTGATTAAAGGTTTCTTTGAACACCGCCACATTTGCGACATCTGCCAATAATCTTAATTGAATTTGTGAATAATCTATGGCGATCAAAGTGTTGCCAGGCGATGCCACAAAACATTTCCTGATTTCTTCACCCAATTCTGTTTTAACAGGTATGTTTTGTAAATTCGGTGCGCGACTGGACAGACGACCTGTGTTAGTGCTGGTCTGTAAATATGTTGTATGAATACGACCGTCCCCAGCAATTTGATGCGGCAAGGCATCAGCATAAGTGCCAGCCAATTTAGATACAGAACGCCAATTCAATATTTTTTCAACGACAGGGTGTTCATCTATCAAATCATTTAATTTATCTGCATCTGTGGAGCGCTTTTTATCGGTTGGCAAATGCAATTCATCAAATAATACAGTTGATATTTGCTTTGGACTGCCGATATTAAATTCATGTCCAATCATTTGATAAATTTCTGCCTCTAAATCAGACAACTGTTTATGGAAAATGCCAGATAATTGATTTAATTTTTCGCGATTGACATATACGCCATTTCTTTCCATTTGCATCAAAATAGGGCACAAAGGTAAATCGCATTCTTCATATAATTTCCGCAAATCAGGATTCGCATTCAATTGCGGACGCATCAATTTGTATAAAGCCATACAAACAACTGAATCTTCGCCTGAATATTTTGTGGCGGTATCAATAGATAGAGTTTCAAAATGTTTGTCGCAATCTTTAGTTTTTTCATCAAACAAATCATCAAATTTAATATTGCTGTGTCCCAGATATTTCACCGCCAATTCGTCCAGCCCATGACCATGCAAAGATCCATGCAATATATATGACAACAGCATAGTATCATCAAAAGGTTTAATTTGATGAACATCCCAACCTTCGTTGCTTAAAATATGTAAATCGTATTTAAGATTATGTGCAATTTTAACAACGTTTGGATTTGTGAATACGGGCCACAGTTTTTTATAAACCACATCCACAGATAATTGTTTTGGTGCCAATGCGTCAGAACCAAATAAATCCATGCTTTTTGATATGTGTCTGATTGGAATATATGCACCGTGAGATTCATCATAGGCCAATGATAAACCAACAATTTTATCTGTGATTTGATTTAAACCGGTGGTTTCTGTATCAAACGCCAAAACATTTGTTACATGTGATAAAAATTCATCCAGTTCTGATTCTGTCGATATAGTAACCAGATTCATTTCTGGTAATGTGCGTTTTTCATCTTCGATTGATGTGGGAATATCAGCCACAGGACAAACAGATTTTGCATATTCTGGCACGGGTTGTGAATCAGGAATGTCTTTGTATTTTGCAAATAATTTTTCTATTTTTGCCACCAAAGATTTGCTTTCTATCTTGGTGGTTATGAAATCCATAGTTGCATTATAATTAAATTTAAATGGTTGAATATTTAATCCTTCTAAATCAACATCGCGTTTCAAAGTTACCAGTTGTTTTGAAATGTATGCAGATTCTTTATGTTCTAATAACAGGTTGCGAATTCTTTCATTTTTTACAGAATCTAAATTTGCATACAGATTATCCAGAGTTTTAAATTCAGCGATTAATTCTGTGGCGGTTTTTGGACCAACACCACGAACGCCCGGAACATTATCAGTTGAATCACCCATCAAAGATTGAACATCAATAACTTGGTTTGGGGCAACACCAAATTTTTCAAATACTTCAGGTTCGTGAATTTCGCGTTGTTTCATACCGTCATACAAAAACGTGCAATTTGATACCAATTGCATTAAATCTTTGTCGCTGGTGATTATGCGGGTGCCACCTTCGTTATCACAATTATTAGTAGCGATTGTTGCGATAACATCGTCCGCTTCGACCCCGGGGATACACAGAACAGGTATGCCCATTGCATGAACACCTGTTTTAATCAATTCTGATTGGGTTAATAAATCTGCGGGTGGGGCAGAACGATTCGCTTTGTATTCTGGGTAAATGTCTTGACGGAAAGAGATTCTTGATGCGTCAAACACGCATACAAAAGAATCATTTTCTTTGGCGGTTGCCAGTATAGGTAAAATCATATTGAAAAAACCATATACCGCCCCCACAGGCATGCCATCCGACCGGGTCAAATTTGCATGGACTCCGTAATAGGCACGAAATACCAAAGAATTTCCGTCAATTAATGTCAGCATTTCATTTCCTTAGAAAATATAACGCATTTTTACACGAACGTTATATTGCAACATATCTGGTGTGATATTTGTGCCCGGAACTTTATAGATATCTGGAGCATATAATACGCGACCTTCGACATCGAATTTCAAAGGAACTGCCAAAATATCGATTGTTGCACCCAACATACCTTGGTAAGCGGCGGTTGTTTTAATATCAAATGTTGTATCGATTCCGCCAGATGTAATAGTGTGTTCGCCATTGAATACCATGCCGATACCACCACCAATATAAGGCAAAATGATTGTAGATGGAACTTTGAAGTACGCATTAACCATTGCTGCGTTTGTGTTCAAATCAGAAGAATCAATATAGTTATATTCTGCTTCAATTCTGAATACAGGGATATCCATACCTGCGATTGCGCCCAATAATCTGGATGTAGAATTGTCATGATTATCCTTGGTAAACAGGGTTTGTCCGCCCGCACCAACCATACCCCCAATATAAAAATCTGCAATTACACCAGCGTTCGCTGTGGATGCACAAGTTAATACTGCAAGTGTTGAAATTAAAGATAATGAATTTATTTTCATATTTTTCTCCTTTATATGATATTATAGTATAAAACAAAGGTTATAACATGCAAGCAAATAAAACGTTTTTAATAGTCGGTTTGGGCAATCCTGGGGCCGAATACGCCAAGACACGTCATAATGTTGGGTTCATGGCAATCGATGCGTTAACCCCTGCGGATGCAGTTTGGAAAAATGAAAAAAAGGCATTAACCGCACATTGTGAAATAGGGGATAATAAAATTATTTTTGTAAAACCCCAAACTTTTATGAATAACAGTGGCGAAGCGGTTGGGCCTTTGATGGCTTTCTATAAAATTCCATTGGAAAATTTGATTGTTATTCATGACGATATGGATATTAAATTGGGCGAATTTCGCGAAAAAGTGGGTGGTTCCAGTGCCGGACATAACGGAATAAAATCTATAGATGCAGTTGTGGGCAAAGATTATAAACGCATTAGAATAGGTATCGGTCATCCGCGTGATTTCGATTCGCCAATTGATCCTGTGGATTGGGTGTTGGGTAAATTCGACAAAGACCAATTAAAACAAATACAATCAGTCATAGAATCTTTAGAAATTTAAATATTTATTGATACGATATCTTGAATGTATGATGTTTCACTGGGTTGGGTGATATACGGTCATCACACTGTTCTGTGGTTGATCCACCCTTATACCATCCCCATGCACCATTTATATATTTGCGTCTGCATTGTCTCTGTGAATTATTATTATAATAATTATAATACATATATGGTTCGTGGTTAGATATACCCTGTGGGGCAATATAATTGCCATATTTATCTACCAACACGATTACTTCACATTGCAGGCTGAATATAGATGTTGTTGCATCTGATGTTACATTCAGAGGTAAATGATGGTTCTCGTCCACGGTTGTTAAACAGTATAGCGAATATGAATTAGAGCCGTCCCAGCAATAATAATCATTACTGTTGTTTGTGTTAGTGGTAGAACAAATTCCTTCTTGGATAAGTAGTGCTCTCTGGCCAGCATGGTGAACACAAATACCATTGTCGACATATGCGGCACCATTATGTTCAGGACAACAGTTTCCGAATTTATCTTTGGCCGCATTACCCAGTAGACAATCATTGGTTATTACAGGTTCGTCGGTTGATATATACAAAATTTGATCTGTTGTTGATATCGTAACGTTATTAGTTGTTATGAAATTATTGGAAGTGATAACTTCTTTGCAGGTTCCGTTATCATATTTGTAATTCACAGGGCAATTATATGAACTGCAACTGTCGATATTATCTGTTGTACCTGTATTTGCCGCGAACCAAGATAACAAAGTTGTTCTGTCTGCATTGATAGGTGTCAAAATTTTATTGTTAGTGATAAATCCACTGTTCGCTGTTTGAGCCAAATTGGTATTGGTTGTAATTGCAGAATTTGGTATGTTTTCACAATTACCCCAAATTTGTTCAGCAATATAGCATGCTTTTTTCTCGTCTTCTGACAATTCTGAACATATGTCCGGAACAGTTTGAAAACCAGTGGTATCCATTTCGTAGACAGTGGTGTAATAATTTTCGCGTGTTTCATCGGTTATTTGTTGGTTTATAGCGGCTAAATTACTGGATTGATTGATGCAATCTAATACTTCTTGCCAACATACATTGCGGTTTAATATAGAACGTCTTGGTCTGGATCCAAAATCTTCACATAAACCAAAGTTACCAGAAGTTCCATTGCATTGTTGTATGATGCAATCTTTACCAACGGTTGTACATGTTTCAATGATTGTATCATATGATGTTTCTGCAGAGATGCCGTCCATCCCAGATTGCCATTGAGCAGAGCCACCGCCAGATGCAGCCATTAAACTGACGCAAGATAATTCAATATCTGCACATATTTGATTTACAGTTGTATCTGTTAACACACCAAATGTTGACAGTGCACGTGAATCAAATTCACTTAAGTTTTCTTTTGAAGCGGTTTTACATTCTGTTACCAATGTAACACAACTTTGTCTGACTTCTTCTAATTTCTTGTTTTGTGCCAATTTGATTTGTGCCAAAGCATCGCTTAAAAATTCAGTCCACACAGTATCCGCGACATCTTGACATTGTTCCATGGCGGGTTGTAAGAACTTTTTCTTAGAATTCAAAAATGAAACAAATTGTGAATTTTGTGTCATGCTGGCCCATGTTTGATCGCCATAAGGTTCTGTCAACAATGTTGTCATGCCATACAAATTTTCAGATAAAAATACAGAGCCATCCGCAGGATTTATGTATTGTCCCGAAATATCCAAACATTTATATAAATCTGCTCCACAAACAGAAGCATCTGATAATTGAGCCAAAATCTTTTTCTTGCATGTTAATACATCATCAGAATTTCTTTGTTGATAAGCATTTAACCGTGCCATGTCCAACAAAGCGCCACTTTCGTGAATTTTTTCAATGGCATTGTTATATTGGGTATTATACGCTTTGGCGACAGTGTTACAATCTTGTTGTATGGCCAATTTATAATTATCTTGGATAATGTTGATTTCATCTTCGGAACAAACCTCTTTGGCCATTTCCAAACATACCGGCAACACAGCATTGTATAATTCCAATCCAGATTTTGCAGATGTAGATATTCCAGATGTTGAATCAATGGTGTCCCATGCGCTGTCTTTGTCCAAAGATAAGGAAACAGGGGATAAACTGTTGCTGATTTTTGAATCAGAAGAATTGTTCAAAGCATCGGTTATTTTCTTTAACAATTTTTCAGATGAAGATGTGTCTGCCTGGGAATATCCTTCTTCGCCTTCGCTTGCGACTTTGACAACGGCGACATCTTCTTTGTCCATGCCGACCAATAACAATCTTTGGTTGAAATCCAACATTTTTGTTTCGGCCGCACTGAGTTGCTTTTTCAAATTGTCAAATTCATGGGTTCTGGACGAACATGCGCATCTGCGTAAATTTGTATCTTTTGTGGCACAAAATTCATCCATACAGTCGTAATAAACCGTTTTACATTTTGATATGTCGCGTGATTTAATGTCCGATATTTTTTCTTCGTTAACTTCGGCGGCACGAACATTACGTGATGAAACAGTTGCGTTGGTAACAGAGCGTCTGGTGCTGGCTTTGACAGGTGTTGTTGACGTGCCAGATCGAGATAATGTTACACCACGTGGTGTGGTTGATATATTTCTGGTTTGCTGTTTGTTATTTGAATCAGAAACCTTTGGTCTTTGTTTTACATTTTTTCTGTCATTGTTGGTGGTTGCAGACGTTGTCTTTCTGCTTTGTACAGAAGGTGTATTGTTCCTTTGATTTTTTGATACGGAACGGGTGTTTTCTGTCTTTTTTGAATTTTGTTTTGCAGATGCACGTGACCCCGCAGTAGTGGCAGATACAATATTATTAACAACATCGCGTTTTGATGTGTTGCGAACCGTTTCTGCACAGTAAACAGATGTCGTCTGAAATACAGACAAACCAAGGCATACAACGAAAAACGGCATAATCCTTTTCATTCCTTAGATTCATGTTAGCAAATTTATAATTTTTTGGGCAAGCACAAAATTAAAAATTTTTGTGTTTTTTACGAATAAAAAATGTATTGGTGTGGACGGGGGGAATTGAACCCCCAAGGATTGCTCCACAGCATCCTTAGTGCTGCGCGTCTACCAATTTCGCCACGCCCACATTTTTTTTTGAACCTTATTACAAAAGTATTTTTTTTTCAACTGTTTTTATGATATAATATACCCAGAAAGGAAGACAAAGGTTTTATCATGATGAAAAAATATTTTGCTTTTTTAGGTGCTTGTTTAGTGGCTGTGTTGCCGGAATTTGCTGGTGCTGCGGGAACTTACTATAACAATAATCTGTATCAACAGCGTTATGGTAATACTGGTAATTATGCATCCAGTCGTGGTTATGGCTATGCGTCTACGTATGGTCAAAACACAACTACAACTACGACCAGAACGGTGAAGAAAACAAAAAAGACAAAAACCGCAACCAGAAAATCAAGTTCTGAAAAACAGGGATTTATGTTGGATGCTGGTTTTGAACACCAACTGGCCAGTTGGAAGTTCGATATGAACAGCGCAAAATCAAAATTACATTATGATAATTTGATGTGGAATGTTATTGGTGCCGAAGGAACTTATTATTTCGGGGACAGCACTCCTATGCAAATCAAAGTTGGTGGTCGTTATGGTGTGCAATATGATGAATCCCCAATGGTTGATGACGATATTTCCCAGGGTGGTTATGGTATTATGAACTGGACAGACGAAAGCGGTAATGTCATAGGGACCCAATCTGGACATGCTTTGTCTGTTGGAACCAGTAAAGGTGGCAGTCAATTTGGTTTTAATGCGGCATTTGGATTGACTGATTTCTTTACTGCGGGTCGTGTTAAATTTACACCATCTGTTGGGTACAGATATTTGAAATATAAATTAACAACAAAACAAAATTATGGTGTCGCAGTTGATATATTTGATTCCACAGATGCACATCCGTATGTAACATGTATTTCCGGATATTTGGGCGAAATACAATGTGATCCATTCTTGCTGTTTTATTCTACGACTGGGCAAATTACTATCACAGGTCGTGTAATTGATGAAGATGGTAATTTATCCGATGTTATCCAGGCGCCTGGTATTGCAGGGTTTACTGTTGCTGGGGTTAATACTGGTGGAACATATTATTATGAACAATCTGGAACCAGTCACGAATATGAAACAACATGGGCGGGTCCATATATCGCATTGGATGCTGAATATGAAATTGATAGTATGAATTCGGTTACTGCAGGTATCGAATTAGGATTACCTATATACACAGCAGAGGGTAACCAACCATATCGCTATGATTGGGAACATCCAAAAAGTGTTGAAGATAAATCAACTTTGGGTGATGCAATCCATTTTGGGTTAAATGCGAATTGGATAACAGAAATTTCTGATTCTATGTCATTGACAATTGGGTTTACATATGATTATTATTCTGTATCAAAGGCAACAGCGAATACTTATTTGAACAGTACATACTATTTGAATTTGTATCATGCCTATGAAGATGCATATACCGAAGGTATGAATAATGGTACTTTGACTGAATATCAACAAAGTGTCTTGGAAGAAGAGATGGCTGCAATCGAAGGTTATGAATCTGACGGTTGGAAGTTGAAAACAGACAAAGAAATCAATTCTGTATACAGATCTATGGGTATACGCGTTGGTGTAAACGTTAAGTTTTAAGGTATAAAAGCGTGAGGTTTAATTTAAAAACATTATTTGTTTTAAGTTGTTTTGCTTGTTTATTGCCCTTTGTCGCCAGTGCTGTTGAATTATCTGGTGCGGTCGTTGTGAATCAAACCAGCGATACGGCAACAAAAGCAAAAAGCGAAGCAATTAATGATGCCAGACGCCAAGTTTTGTTCAAAGTTTTATCAAAATATGCAGATCCAGATGCGTTAACTGAATTGCTGAAAAACACATCTGATGATGATTTGGTTAATTTTATTGTATCGACCAGTGTTGCAAATGAACATATATCATCAACAGGGTATTCTGCAAATATCACTATGGACATAGATGGCGGTGCGGTTAAACAATGGTTGGGACAAAATAATGTTCAAAATTGGATACCAAATACCGAAGTCGCTGAAAAATTTTCCA
>Ga0310786_10007096_pt1 | contig 14703 bp, 17 predicted proteins | sample AusTroGonzalo_MG_FD_203881 | JGI IMG/M metagenome (GOLD analysis project Ga0310786, IMG submission 203881) | Bovine rumen microbial communities from tropical cattle in Woodstock, Queensland, Australia - Gonzalo_03 (v2) (version 2) | ecosystem: Host-associated > Mammals > Digestive system >... | reverse complement strand
TGCCCCCGCAGATAGTAATATATTGACCATTTCCGCTGGTCCATCTTCACTTGCAATAAGTAAAGGAGTAACTCCCTCTACCCATTTCATGTTAGGGCGTGCACCTGCTTGAAGTAATTCTTGCACAATGGGAGCATTTCCTAATTCACTTGCCATAATCAAGGGCGTTCGCCAAGTAACCGAACGCTTATTCACATCTGCCCCTTTCCCAATACTTTGTTTTACAGCTGACAAGTTTTGATTTTTTATAGCCTTCCAAAGCCCCTTATTGGGCATTAAAGCAGTGATAATTGCTGATACTTGCATTGAAACCAATACAATCAGCATAATCTTTATCCACTTACGCATAATTCTTCTCTCAACTTTTGTGTTATATTTTCATTGTATAATATTTAATTTGTATTTGCGCGACTTCCTATCCAACCCAGCCAGCATAAAAACAAAAGATTCTTCACAATTCACGAAAACCCACCAAAATTCCCCTACTATCAGTGGTGCATAAAAAAATCCCCGTCGGGCAAAGTGCCTAACGGGGATATATGCTATAAATTTAAAACTAAAATACGGAGAGGGAGGGATTCGAACCCTCGATACGGGATTTAACCCGTATAACGGTTTAGCAAACCGCCGCTTTCGGCCTCTCAGCCACCTCTCCAAAAACGATTCTTACTACTGATATTATAACAAAATTTGGACGGCTTGTCTTATTTTCCTTCTGTTAATGCCGCTAACAACCCTTTGCAACCCCTCACAATATCTTGATAGGCGCGTTCAAAATCGCGCGTGTACCACGGATCGGAAATTTCTCCTTTTTGTGAAGTGTAATCTAGTAATAAGTGGATTTTCCCGTCGGGATCATTGCCGGTCATCGGTAAGAGATTTGCATAATTGTAGCGATCCATTACCAACAATAAATCATACTCCGCGTAATCTCCTTTTTGAAAACGCCGCGCGTGTTTCCTTGCGCAGGAAATGCCGTGTTCGGCCAATTTTTGGCGTGCTGGAGGATAGACGGGATTGCCGATTTCTTCCATGCTGGTAGCGGCCGATTCTACATAAAAATTATCGGCGCAATGTTTTTTTTGGATCAAATCTTTGAAGATAAATTCCGCCATAGGGCTACGGCAAATGTTCCCGTGGCAGATAAAGAGTATTTTTTTCATGAGCGTGCCGGCTAAAAACTCTTTTTCAGACCTTCATCCAGCGGAGTAAATTGCTGGCCGGTCAGGCGGACCCATTTTTCGTTGGAACAGATCCAATGACCGTTAATAGTGGCTTCGGTGACTTTATCGTAATTCAGCGCCGGTACCGAACCTGTGAAACGCGCAATTAACTCATAACAAAAAGCCGCCATGCGCATAGCCCACACCGGTGCGTTAGGCATAAATGGTTTGCTTTTTCCCATGGCAGCGGCCATATGAGAAATAAAATAGTCCCAACTGTAAATGTCTTTCTCACAGATGAAAAAGGTTTCTCCACCTGTGTCGGGGCGTTTATAGGCCTGCCACAGGGCTTCCACCAAGTCCGACACGTGCACGAAACTGAAATAACCATTTCCTGACGTATTGACCATAATGCCGCGTTTTACCCACAAGGCAATTTTGGAAACGCCGGAATCGTTCTTGCCGTACACTATCGGTGGACGCAAAGCCGTCCATTTGATATCTTTTCTTAATGAAGAAAGCGTCTTTTCTCCGCCCAGTTTGGTGATACCGTAATCGGACACCGGGGCCGGTTCCATCTCTTCGGTGCGCGGGTGATCTTTATCAGGCGCAAAACCGCTGGCGGCCAGACTGGAAACGTGCACATACGTTTTGATATTGGGCATTTGGTTGACGGCTTCCACCATATTACGGGATACGGTTACGTTGGCTTTTTCAAAATCTTGGCGGTTAAAGCCGAAAATGGCCGCCGCCAAATGGAAAACACCTTCGCATCCTTCCAAGGCTTTTTTGAGAGAATCGATATTATTGTAATCGGCCTGTACTAACGTGACGGACGGATTAGCCGGTTGAGAAGCCGGCTTGCGGCGCGTGACAACACGTACCTGATATCCTTCCTGTAACAGTTTATCCGTTAATGCGCGGCCGATAAAACCGTTCCCGCCGGTAATAAGAATGGTTGGTTTCATTAGTCTTCTTCCACCACAATATCTAAATCAGAACCAAACGGATCTGGCGCTTTCTTAGGCGTTTGCAATTTTTGTTGCGAACGTTCATTCTGATTGATAAAATTTTCGTCACGGTTCACGTTGCGGCGCACAAAATCAAAATTAAACGTTAATCGTTGTATGCCGCGGTTGATATCTTCTTTGGTGGGACGTTGGCCGTCCTGTATTTTCTGCCAAGGAGACATGTTCCCTTTTTGTGGAAAATAATTTAACAATACATAAATTAAACATGCCAGCATAATAAGCGAAATTAAACGTGTCAGCCATTCAAAACGGTAAATGGCAAACAAGTCCGAAATCAACGACACTAAGATAATTACTCCCAGCCCGACACCCAGCGTCTTACCGATAAACATCCAGCCATTGCTGTCGAAATCGGGGTACAATACCATAATTGTAAAACAACCTAAGATAAGCAATCCTATACGTTGCCATGTAGTCATATTAATTAATTCTCCTGTTTGAATTCAACGGTTACCGTTAGTTCGTCTTTTTCGTAATACATAGGCAACGGCGCAAAGGGCCCTGCATTGATAACCGAAGAAGTGGCCGCAAAATCAAAGGTTTCATCACCGGACTTGCGTTCCACTGTTAAATCTTTAATTTTCCCGTCGCGCGCAATGGCAAACGTGACCATCGCGCTCAGCGTATTACCGGCGGGGCGGCGTTTTTCCCACTCGCTCCATAAAGAATTACGCACTTGCGTAATATACCAAGGATACGGGAAATTAGCAAAATCGGTTTGAATGTTTCCACCGGAAAATTCGCCTTCTTTCCCCCCTTCACCTCCGGCGGCTTCTTTTTCTCCTTCTTCTAACACGCTGGGGGCGGCTAACGGCTCCGGTGCGGCTTCTGGAAGAGGTTTAGATGTCGCTTTTGGTTTAGCGGCTATTTCTTTTTTAGCAGCATACGCTTTTGGTGCAGGCTTTGCCGGTTTTTTTGCTTCCGGCTCCGGTGCCGGTGCCTGAACAGCTGCTTTGGGTGCGGCAGGGGCCTGGGCAGCCGGTGCTTCCTGCCCGGTGGTGGCTACCACTTTGCCGCTTCCGATAAAATCAATCGTATACGTTTCCGACGCTTTTTTGGCAGAAGGTGCCAAAGCCAGCAATAAAAATAAGGCTGCCAGTACGTGTAATCCGCCGGAAAGTGCAAAATATCTAGTCATTAGTTCTTAGACAATACGCCAATACCTAATTTGGCTGCGCCGAGTTTCTTGGCAATATCAAACACATTGACCACCTGCTGAACAGGCACTTCTTTGTCGGCCTGTACCAAGATGGTTTTTTTGCTTGCTTTACCCATGCGCAAAATAAGTTCGTTTTCTAAATTTTTTAGAGAAAGCTGCTTGTTTTGCACGCTAATGGTACCGTCTTTTTGCACTTCAATACGGATCACATCATCTTCAGCTTGCGTGTTGATGGAGGCCGATTTGGGCAAATCCACTGTTAGTTGCATTTGCACCAGTAACGGACTCATGACCATAAAAATAATCAGCAGAATCAACGTGATGTCAATGAAAGGCACCATATTGATTTCCGCCATAACAGTTCTGTTTTTATGTGTGCTCATGAACGGTAACCTTTATTTAGATAAATTGGAAATAAAGTCATTGGCCATAAATTCCAATTCTTTGGCGAAGTAATTGGTTTTGGACAAGAAATAGTTGTAAGCAATAACGGCAGGAATAGCCACAAACAAACCGGCGGCGGTATTAACCAGAGCTTCGGCAATACCGGCGGCTACTACTGAGGCGCCTGCGCTGGCAGCGGTGTTGGCGGCTAAGTCTTTAAATGCGTGCATTACGCCGATAACTGTACCAAATAAGCCGATAAACGGAGTAATGCTTCCCAGTGTACCCAGTACGGTCAAGCGGCGTTGCAGTTTGGAAATTTCCCAATCAATTAAATTGTTGGCCGTTTTAGCAATTTCTTCCTGTGGGCGGTTGTGTTGGGCAATCAAGGCACTAATTACAACGGCAGCGGGTGTGTTTTTGACCAAATCTTTTTTGCAGGCTTCGTCTGCTTTGGCATAATTTTCGGAACGGAGCGGATGCTGGCAATATGCAATCAATTTGCGGGAAAGTGAAATAGCCGAACGCAGTTTAAAAAAACGTTCCAAAATAATGGAAATGGAATAGACGGACAGCAACAGTAACAGAATCAACACCGGTCCGCCGGCATTAAAAATTTCGCGTAAGTTTGTCATCATATGTTTTCTTTCTCCTTGCGGGTTTATACCCGTGCAATTAAAATTATAAAAATCTGTATTAAAATATTGGCCATCAGTCCAGCTGCCACATCATCAAACACAATGCCAAAGGCATTCTCCATCTTATCAAACGTTTTCACCAGCCAAGGTTTGATGGTATCAAACGTGCGGAATAATACAAATGCTGCCACTAAATAGCTCCATGTCCGCGGCAAAAACGCCATAGCGGTGATATAACCGGCTATTTCATCAATAACAATTTTGGGATTATCGTGACCGGTGAACCCTTTAAATTGTACTTTTTTACATATCACTACTGCAAATACCCAAAAGGCGAGCATCAAGATAGCATAGAGCATCGGATCTTTCGGGAAAATCAATACCAGCGGAATCCCCCACAGCGTGCCTAAAAACCCGGCACCGGTATTTTTTTTAAATTTGAACACGAGCGGCGGCAGGTAGCTAATAAAAAGTCCTGTCGCCAAGGCGCGTATTATTGTTTGCATTCTGGCAAACTCCATGATTTCTTCAAAATATCCCAGTTATTGCGTAGATACGAAATGGCACTGACCCACGTAATTACTGCCGCAATAGCCGTAATGGCATACGGAATTTTATGTAACGTAACAAACATAATGATGCATACTGTTTTAGCCGTACCGCCGACTAAGTGTGCCACGTGGTATGTATCCAACACAAAGAAAATCGTTCCGACAGCCACCATCTGGATAACGGTTTTGAATTTTCCCCACCGTTCAGCGGCTACCACTTTCCCGTCCAATGCGGCAATAGCACGCAAATTGGACACCATCAGTTCGCGCAATAAAATCAAAAATACTGCCCAGAGCGGCACGTTGAGAAATCCGATATCCGCAAACGCAAAGAACGCGGCAATTACTAAAATTTTATCTACAAACGGATCCACAATTGCACCAAAAGAAGTAATCGTATTGGTTTCCCGTGCTATTTTCCCGTCTACCCAGTCGGTGCTAGCTGCCACAATAAAAATGAGCGTAGCAATGAAACGAGCCCAGGCAAAGGGCAATAGAATAAATGCGAACATGACAATAGACATGGCCGCACGTAATAGGGTGATCTTATTTGCTAAGGTCATCATCGAAAAATCCTCCGAAAATCGCTTTATCAAGCGGTTTATTTTTTTGTGTATCTGTTAAGTCTGCCTGTGTAACCATTAAATCGGATACTATTTTAAGCCGGACAGGGAAATAATCTTGTTTAGAAAGTGTTACATAAAGTGTGTATTCTTCCCCTTCCTTGGGCGTCAAGACCAAAACAAAAGGTTCTTCTTGACGAACATTGTGACGTTCCAGCAAGGCGGTATAATTACCGAAATCAAACAAAGCCTGGTTGGGCTGGCCTTGCTGCCATTCTTTCCAAGACAACGTGGTAACGGGTTTTGATGTCTCGTCTAAAATAATAATTTTTTTCTTATTTGTAACGGCTGATTGTTCTTTCATGCCGTCTTCGTTTAATATATCCAAACGCAGTAACTGGTGCGCTTTGTCGTAAGACAAAGTTCCTTGCGAGCGGTTGATTTGTACCCCGTCGTAATGCGTGGTTTGGGAAAAATTAGTTTTTAAAAATTGGAGTTTCTGATCCCATTGTTTAAAACGGTTGATTTGTTGTTCGGAAGAAAGCGCGACCGGTGCGATTTTAGGGGCGGCCGGTTTTGTTTCCGCGGGCGGAGCGGCGGGAGCCGCTTTTTCTGCATGGGTTTCAATTTCTGCGGGAACGGCGGCGGCTTGCGGAGCAGACGCAGCAACAGGTGCCGCAGACGTATCCCCATCCCCGTCGGAACAGCCGGCAACTATGCAAACGGTTAATAAAAAGAAGAGGCTATTTATATACCGTTTCATAGGTTTCTTCCTGATAGTTTTTTTCATAAGGTAAACTTTGCAATTCTTCAATGGCTTGATCAATTAAATCGTAATGAATTTCCCAACGGTTGGAACCTTCCGGTTTGGAAATATAACCGCGCATTTCTAGTACGCTAAGCATATTAGTTGCACGCGCGCTGGAACCGAAGTGTGCTTTTAGCAAATCTTGTGATACGCGGCGGCGTTCTTTAATCAAATTTAAGGCCTGCAATAATTCTTCGGGCTTGGTGCCAAGTCCATCTTGCGGGCGTCCGCTATTAGTAGCCGGTGTTTCGGCCACTACCTGCACAGGATAATCCGGCCCGCCTTGTGCACGCAAGAAATCGGCCACGGCCTTAATTTCTTCGGGCGATACATAGGCACCCTGGATACGCAACGGTGTTTGAGTAGAAGCATCTAATAAAAGCATATCACCACGGCCCAATAAATTTTCTGCACCGACGGCATCCAAAATTACTTTGGAATCAATACCGGAGGCTACCTGTAACGCAATGCGCGAAGGCATATTGGCTTTGATAACACCTGTTACCACTTTAACGGACGGGCGCTGCGTACATAAAATCAAGTGGATACCCATGGCGCGACCCATTTGTGCCAGACGTTGAATGGAATCTTCAATTGATTTTTTAGTTTGCAACATTAAGTCGGCCATTTCGTCAATAATTACAAAAACATAAAACATTTTCGGTTCGTTATGTTCTTTAGCCCATTGGTTATATCCTTCGATATTTTTCACTTTGGCTAATTGACACGCGTCCAAACGTTGTTCCATCACTTTGACCAGCATTTGCAACGATTTAGCCGCATCGTTGGGTTTTGTGATAATATCGGCATCGTCGCAAGAAGTTTTGGGATCGTACAAATAAGGGATGCCTTCATACAACGTAAGTTCCACGCGTTTGGGGTCAATCATCAAAAATTTCACTTCGTCAGGTTTATGCTTGAATAACAGTGACATGATGATGGTATGCAGACAAATAGATTTGCCGCTGTTGGTGGCACCGGCAATCAGCATGTGCGGCCATTTTTCAGCTATGGTGCCGGCCGGATCGCCGTTGGCGTGACGTCCCAGAGCAATGGGTAAAACGGCTTTGGAATCGGCATAGACGGGCGACTGTAAAATTTCTTTCATGGTCACCATGACGGAACGATCATTGGGAATTTCAAATCCTAAAGTGCTTTTGCCAGGAATAGGCGCCTGCACGCGGATAGAACGCGCCTGCATACTGGCCTGAATATCTTGTGTTAGCACCGTGATAGAGGACATTTTGACCCCTGCATCCGGTTGGATTTCGTAGCGGGTGACCACCGGCCCCGGAGATACGCCTGTCACATGGGCGCCGATATCAAAATTTTTTAAGGTATCTTCTAATCGTTTGGTGGCTTTTTCAATTTCTTCATCGCTAGGACCGACAACACCGTCCCCTTTGGGATCGGCCAGCAAATCTAAGGGTGGCAATTGGAAGGTAGCCGGATCAAATTTTTTCACTTCACCATTTTCCGCAGCAGATTCCGGTTCAGCTTCCTTAGCAGGATTTTGTGCGGGGGCTGCTTCGGTGCGGCTGGGCAATTTAATGGGTTCCGCCACTATCGGACGTCTGATCTCCGGTTTGGGGCGGTGAATTTCGGGCTTAGCGGGTGCAGAAACCGGCTCTTCCTCTTCTTCTTCTTCTTCTTCCGCGGGTTCGGATTCTTTCTCTGAGTGTCGTTTTTCTTCTTGTGCTTGAGATACTTTTTGTTTCAGTTCGGCACGTGCTTCCATCCAACTCGTAAAATCGTTATAAATAAATTCAATTGTTTTTTGTATGATTACCGACCACGGAATTGCAAACAACATGTGGATACCTACGAGCATAAAAGCGAGAGAAAATACCGTCGCACCGATAGTGCCCGTCACTTTTTGTAAAGAAGAAAAAATCCCCTGCCCCACGGCACCGCCGGTGATTAACGAATCGGTAAAAATAGTCCGTAAAAAAGTAAGCAAACCGGCACAGGAACATAAGGTGATGGCGCTGCCTAATAAAAAGAAGAAAAACGCACTGCTTTTTTTGCGAATAATTTGCACTAACCAATAGGCCAAAAACAGCGGGATAAACAATTTGGCTTGCCCTAAGTTATCAAATAAAAATTTATCCACCGAATTTCCGACGGGGCCTTTGGACACGTTAAACCATAAAATGAGAAAAAGCCACACGCACAACGCACCGCCTAATATATAAAAAGCGGAACGAACCCAAGCGGTGGAATCACTGTTTTTTTTAGTTTTTTTGCGTGATTTTTTTGCAGCGTAATAATACTTAGGCATATAAGATATTTTACCTTTTTTTAGTCAGTTACGGGAAAGATTTTAACAAATAAAAAATTATGATAAAATAATAATGTCAAATTTTTTTTTGGAGTATTAAAATGAAGAAAGGTTTTACGTTAATTGAATTATTAGTAGTTGTGTTAATTCTAGGTATTTTGGCCAGTACAGCCTTGCCTCAATACAAAAAAGCGGTGTGGAAGGCCCGTTCTGCGGAGTTGCAATCGTTGGTGCGCTCTTTAGCAACTGCACAAGATGCCTATAATATGGCCAACGGCGGCTGGCCCAGCCTTTTTGATGAATTGGATTTGGGCTTTCCGTTGGACAATTATTCCGGTGACACGTTTGGTTTAGCAGCTACGGATATCCGCCAGAAAGACGGGAAATATGTTTTGTGGATGAATAACCGCCCCGAAGGAGACGGTTGGGCAGCCAGTGCTACCGGCTTTTTAACCGGTGATTATGCTTTAAGCGGGTTTATTATTATCAATCATAATACGGTAAACAATATCCCGGAAGGAGAACTTTACTGTACGGACATCAATCCGGAAGGAAATGGTTTTTGCCGTCAAGTAATGAAAGGAACTTTGATAGGAAATATAGAAGGACGTCCTATTTACCGTTTTTAATGAGTAGTGTTTTCCAAATAAGACAGCCCCCGCAGTTAGTTGCGGGGGCTGTTTTTTGCACAAAAAGTTTATTGTTGAACAGGAGTCTCGGTTTGCACGGGGGCTGTAACGCCCGTCCAAGTCACATTGTAGTTAATGCCATCGGCTTCCAGCGAGATTTTGCCTTGCTGGTACAGTGCCCCCAGTGCCAAATAGAGCACGGAAGCGGAAAGACGGAACATCACTTTCAACTGCCAAGAAGTAGCCTTGGGGTGTTGCGCCAAATAATCGGCGATACGCGTAACAGCGGTTTGGATATTTTCTTGTAACATCATAGTTTACACCCGTTCAATGGCAAACAACGGTTCCCCTTGTTTAACGGGCTTGCCGTTATCTACAAGCACTTTTTTTATTACGCACGGAAATTCAGCGCGCATTTCGTTGAAAACCTTCATGGCTTCAATCAAGCAGATTACATCGCCTTTGTTTACGCGGGCACCTTCTTTTACAAACGGTGGTGCACTGGGCGTGGATCCGCGGAAGAAAATACCCATCAGCGGGGCATTGAGCACTTCTTTATATTGCTCCTGCATCACCGGAACGGCCGCACCGCCGGCAGTAGCCGTACCACCCACATTGACGGGGACGGGCACCATGGCCGGTTTGGCTTTTACCAAGCGGAGATACAAGCCTTTTTGGTCGTATTCAATGCTTTCCAAATTGTTGTCCTGCATGAAACCATATAGTTGTTTAACTTCTTTTAAAATAGCAGATTCTTTGCCGGTTGATTTAGACGAAACTTTGGTCTTTTTCGTCAACGTTGTTTTTTTCGTTTTTTTCATAACACAAATTTACCTCTGTTGAAATCAACTGCTTTTATTTATTTTACATCATTTTATACTTATCGTGCTTGTTATTCTGCATTTGCCGGTGAAAATAAAATCTGTTTTTGTTGTAGTTGTTGCATGATTTGTTGCAACGATTCCGTGATATCTGTTTCCAACCAATGGCGAATTATATTTCCCCTTCGTTGGACGGAAAACGGAGTGATAATGCGTGGCCAGCGAAAAATATTTTCTATATTTTCTCTATATGTAATCGGACGGTGTTTGGCGGCGTGCAAAGAAATAAACGGAGCGTCTTCTGCGGTACGTTGCAAAGAAAGACGCATATAAGTATGCAAGCCAGTTAAATTCGCAAGTTGCTCTAGCGGAATGTTTTCCAATAGTTCACTTGTCACAACTCCTTTTGTTTCGCTTTTTAGCACTTGTATTACTTCGTAATGCACGTAGACAGTATAATCATATGAAGACGCTAAATAAGCCGGGCCGGCATCTACGTCAGTAAATAAATCTCCCAGAGCATCTGCAGTTGCCACCGCCACGCTGTCGGCCGTATCAAAACGGAAACGGTATTTTCCCTTTTTATACGGGTGTAATACCGTAATTTGTGCAGGAATAAATTGGTCTGTTACTACCAGTACACGCGCATTGATTTTGTCGGTAGTAATCGGTGCAGAATAAATTCCACGGCGCAATACCCCGTGGTAACTGCATGCCAGACCCAACAGACACAGAAAAAAGGGAAGAAGTCTTTTCATGCTTTCTTAATAAAACAGCCCTTTGCTTGAGCAAAGGGCTGTTTGGTTGGTGAAAAAACAACTATTTAAGTAACACCTTTCTGGATAGGCGTACTCTGCCGCTGTTTTCAATTTCCACACATTTCACTTCTACGATATCTCCCACATGGAGCACATCTTCTACTTTGTTGATGCGTTCCTTGGAAATCTCGGAAATGTGCAGGTAGCCGTCTTTGCCGGGCAGAATTTCCACAAAAGCGCCGGAGTTAATAATGGTCACAACTTTGCCTTTGTAGATTTTGTTAATTTCGGGTTCTGCCGTCATCAAGTCAATTTCGGCTTTGGCTTTTTCCAAGCGTTCGGCATTGGCAGCGGAAATGGTTACCGTACCGTCTTCGGCGATATCAATCTTGGTCTCGGTGGCTTCGGTGATGCGTTTAATGTTCTTGCCGCCGGGGCCGATCAAAGCGCCGATTTTGTCCACAGGAATGCGCAATTTATACATCACCGGTGCATAGCGGGAAACTTGTGCATTCGGTGCGGCAATTGTTTTTTCCATGTGGTCCATGATGAACATGCGGCCTTGCGTGGCTTGTGCAATGGCTTGGCGCAACACATCCAACGGGATACCCGTTTTCAGTTTGACGTCCATCTGGAAGGCTGTGATACCTTTGCGCGAACCGGTCAATTTAAAGTCCATATCGCCCAAGTGATCTTCCAAGCCCATAATATCGGACAGTACGACAAATTTACCTTCACCGCTGATGGCACCCATGGCAATACCGGAACAAGCCGATTTCATCGGTACGCCGGCATCAAACAACGCCAAGGAACCGCCGCAGACACTGGCCATAGAGGAAGAACCGTTGGATTCCATAATGTCGGACACGACACGAATCGTATACGGGAATTCTTCTTCGCTGGGAATTAGCGGTAATAAAGCGCGGCGGGCCAATTCTCCGTGGCCGATTTCGCGGCGGCCCGGGGAGCGGTCCGGTTTGCATTCACCGGTAGCATAACCGGGGAAGTTGTAGTGCAACATAAAGCGTTCATACGTAGTGTCATCTAACCCTTCTACCATTTGCTTGTCATCCGGCGTGCCTAATGTGGCAACTGCCAAAGATTGGGTTTGACCGCGCGTGAACAACGCAGAACCGTGGGCACGCGGCAACAACCCCACCATGGAGCTGAGCGGGCGGATTTCCGTCGGTTTGCGGCCGTCCACACGTACACCTTCGTGCAACACGAGATTGCGCGATTCTTCGTACATGATGTTTTCCAGTGCGATGCCGGCATAGGTGGCGGCGTTTTCAGCATAAGTGGCCGTTAATTCATCCGTAAAGGATTTTTTCAGCGTGGCTACTTGTGTGTCGCGGGTTTGTTTGTCGGAGAACGCGTGCAAGATTTTTTTGGCTTCTTCGCGGAATTTACCGTTAGCCAAATCTACTACTTCCTGCGGCAGTTTTTCAACGACGTATTCAAATTTCGGTTTACCGGCCAGTTCGCGCAGTTTAAGTTGCGCATCGCACATCTTGTCGATTTCCGGTTTAGCGGTTTCCATCGCCTTGATAATGGCTTCTTCTTCCACTTCTTTGGCGCCACCTTCTACCATGAGCAACCCTTGTTTGGAACCTGCAATCACGAGGTCCATATCACATTCGTCTTGTTCGCTCTTGGTCGGGTTGACGATATACACACCGTCTTTGCGGCCGATGCGTACAGCAGCGACAGGTTCATTGAAAGGAATGTTGGAAATCACTAACGCGGCCGAAGAGGCAAATACGGACAAAATGTCCGCATCATGCTGGTCGTCGCTGGACAAAACCATGGCAGTTACGCCGGTTTCACAAGCGAAGCCTTCGGGGAAAATCGGCCGGATGGTGCGGTCAATAATGCGGGAAGAAAGCGTTTCTTTTTTACTCGGTTTCCCTTCGCGTTTAAAAAAACCGCCCGGGATTTTTCCGGCGGCATACGTTCTTTCCTTATAGTTGACCGTAAGGGGCATAAAATCGGAAATACCGGGTTTTTGCTCCTTGGTGGAAACAGCGGCAGCCATCACGACGGTTTCACCCATCGTGGCCACCACGGCACCGTCGGCTTGTTTAGCCATTAAACCGGTTTCCAGTTTAAGGGTTTGATTACCAACGGTTACTTCCACATTTTGAATGTCAAATTTGTGGTTGAAATTTTGCATGTGGTGTTATTTCCTTAATTTGAGTTCTTGGGTAACTTTTTGATATTTTTCAAAGTCGGTTTTTTTGAGGTAAGCCAATAAACGTTTGCGTTGACCGACGAGTTTGTTCAAACCTCTTTCACCCGCAAAATCTTTCGGATTGGCTTTGAGGTGATTGGAAATATATTGGATGCGTTCCGTGATCAGCGCAATTTGTACCGCGGCGGAACCGGTATCGTTGGCTCCGTTTTGGAATTTGCTGATGATGTCTTTTCTGTCTTGCATGGATAATACCATTGTTCGTTACACTTAGGTTGAAAACTGCCGACCAAGCACACTATATCAAGGTGTACCGAGCCGAAGTCCAACCTTCTCCTGTTTTTAATATATGTTGTACAAACGTACAGATTAATTATAGCAAATTATCCCTATTTTGTGGGGAGTGAGTTTTGGCGAGAAAAAGCGGGCATGATTTTATATACTTATTATATGGATGCCTTATTATCTATTATAGCAAAAGCCGAGCAAACGCACCGTTTATCTAAAGATGAAATAGGGACGTTGCTATCCACAGATAACCCCGAAGAATTATTTGCCGCGGCCGACCGCGTGCGCCGGAAATACGTCGGAGATGGCGTCTATTTGCGGGGACTAATTGAATTTTCTAATTATTGCAAAAACGATTGCTTATACTGCGGTATCCGCCGCAGTAATATGCATGCCACCCGTTACCGCTTAACAGAGGAACAAATTTTCCAATCGGCAGAAAAAGCCGTCTCTTACGGATATAAAACAGTAGTGTTGCAATCGGGTGAAGACGGGTGGTTTAACACAGACAAGCTCTGTGCGCTGATCCGCCGTATTAAAAATTTAGATGTGGCGCTGACATTAAGCATTGGTGAAAAAACGCGCGAAGAATACGCCGCTTTCCGCCAAGCCGGCGCGGACCGTTATTTGCTCCGCATTGAAACTACTGATAAAGATTTATATGAAAAATTGGATCCTCAAATGTCGTGGGACAACCGCGTACGCTGTTTGCATGATTTGAAGGAATTGGGTTACGAAGTCGGCTCCGGTTCGCTGGTGGGATTGCCTGGTCAAACTATGGAAAGTTTGGCAAATGATTTGCTGTTTTTCCAACAGTTGCCGGTAGATATGGCCGGCATTGGCCCGTTTATTCCGCATCCGCAAACGCCGCTGGCAGAACAATCGGTGCAAGGCAATTTTGAATTATCTCTTAAAATGATGGCTATTATGCGTTTGCTCTTGCCGGATATCAACATTCCGGCCACCACCGCGATGGAAACGCTCCACCCTCAAGGCCGCCTGCTGGCACTTCAAAGTGGGGCCAATGTGGTGATGCCCAATGTAACAGAAACAACATACCGTCCTTTATATGAACTCTACCCTAATAAAATTTGCGTGGGTGACTCCCCCGATAAATGCCGTGCTTGCATACAGCACAAAATAGAATCTATCGGACGTTCAGTGTCGCAAGAAAAAGGTTTTCACGGCGATTATTTGAAAAAACGTTCTGTCTAAATGTTTCCCCTTTCACAAAAAAGCCGCCCGTAACTTTCGGGCGGCTTTCTTAATCAAATAAAGGTTACCACTCTTTGTATTTATTTAATAAGGTGCCTAACTGCTTGGCATCGTGCGATTCATCTACAATTACTTGTTTAGCGACTGGATTAACGATACACAAATTTCCAAAACAATTTTGATATACCCATGCCGTGGCGCATTCCAGCGTATGATTGGGGCA
>Ga0310786_10007095_pt1 | contig 14706 bp, 7 predicted proteins | sample AusTroGonzalo_MG_FD_203881 | JGI IMG/M metagenome (GOLD analysis project Ga0310786, IMG submission 203881) | Bovine rumen microbial communities from tropical cattle in Woodstock, Queensland, Australia - Gonzalo_03 (v2) (version 2) | ecosystem: Host-associated > Mammals > Digestive system >... | reverse complement strand
TGAAGTACGCCGGCACGGTGATGACCGCCTCGGTGATCTTCTCGCCCAGAAACGCTTCTGCGTCCTCTTTGAGTTTGCGGAGGATCATGGCCGAGATTTCCTGCGCAGTGTAGACCTTGCCGTCCACCTTGACCGCCGCATCGCCGTTCGCCGCGCGGACGACTTCATACGGCACCATCTTGATCTCGTCTGTCATCTCGTCGAAACGGCGGCCGATGAAGCGCTTGATCGAATAGATGGTGGACTTCGGATTGGTCACGGCCTGGCGCTTTGCCGCCTGGCCTACGAGAACTTCGCCGCTCTTCGTGAATGCGACGATCGAAGGCGTCGTGCGCGCGCCTTCTTTGTTGGGGATCACAGTAGCCTCGCCACCCTCCATGATGGCCATGCAGCTGTTCGTGGTACCCAAGTCGATACCTAATACCTTTGCCATAGTTTATGTTCCTTTCGTTTTAAAATGGTTGCATTTCTGCGTTTGCCCAATTGCATGCACAGACCGTGCCAATGCCCCTGCAGGCACCATATTGTCGCACTTTGGCACACTTTGTCGCACACGTGCGCCTCGCCCCTGCGCCATTCTGCGCCATTCCTCTTTCCTCTTACCGCTTCCCTCTTCCCCTGAAAAATGGTATAATACGTGCAAAACGGGTGGCAGGTGCGGCGTGGTGATGCGTTGCGGCATCTCGCTGGAAAGGACGAGACGGTGCCGTCTGCCCCTGTCCGGAAGCATGAGGAGGCGGGAACGCCAAGGAGATTCAAGCCATGATGTTCAAGGATAAAGTTGCGGTCGTCACCGGCGGAGCGCAGGGCATAGGTAAGTGCTGCGCCGAATGCTTCGAACGCGAAGGCGCGCGGGTTCACGTCATCGACATCCAGCCTGGCCCTTGGTTCACGGGCGACCTAGCGGACAAGGCGACGCTCGAGCGTTTCGCGGCGGACGTCATCGCCATGAGCGGCCGTATAGATGTTCTGGTGAACAACGCGATGCCGCTTTTCAAGGGCATCGACGAATGTTCCTACGAGGAATTCGCATATGCGCAGGCGGTCGGCGTGACAGCGCCGTTCTATCTCGCCAAGCTGTTCATGGGCAGTTTCGCCGAAGGAGCTTCAATAATAAACATATCGTCCTCGCGCGACAGGATGAGCCAGCCGCAGTCGGAAAGCTACACTGCGGCGAAAGGGGGCATCGCCGCGCTAACGCACGCGTTGGCCGCAAGCCTTGCGGGAAGAGTCCGCGTAAACTCCATTTCCCCCGGGTGGATCGATACGTCGTCCAGAAAATACGGCGGCCCCGATGCCGCCCAGCACTTCGCCGGGCGCGTCGGTAACCCGATGGACATCGCCAACATGGTCATGTACCTCGCGTCCGGCAAGGCGGGCTTCATAACGGGCGAAAACATCTGCATAGACGGCGGCATGACGCGGAACATGATATACCACGGCGACTTCGGCTGGAAGTTGGAAAAGTGACGCCCGGCATGCCGGTTTGAAAGGAAAAAGACGCCCGCCGCGACCGCGCGCAAAGCCGGCAAAGGCTTGTTCGGCGCAAATGGATCGCGGCGGGTCCGTGCAGTCTGCCTCAGCGGTACGATTCCTTGAATATTTTCACGATGTCGTCGTCCGAAAGCGGGACGGGGTCGCAGTCGAAGAGCGCGCCCAGCGCGCTGCGGGCGAGACGGGCCATAGCCGGAAATTCGTCCGGCGAAATGCCGTAGTCGCTCATCTTGAGGCCGTCCACGCCGCAGGCTTTCTGCAAGGTGGCGAGCGCTTCGAGGAAGTCTTCTGGTTTGGCGGCGTCCTTCTTGCCGAGGAGCTTCGCCATTTCCACGAACTTCTCCGGGCAGGCACCTTTCCCGATGAAGTGGCGGTAGTATGCAAGCGAAATCATTATGAGCCCCGCGCCGTGCGGCAGGCTCTGGTGTTCGCCCGAAAGCGCGTGTTCGAGCGAGTGTTCGCTTGTGCAGCTGCTCGCCTCCATCGAATATCCGCTGAGCGTGTTCGCAAACGCGACATCCGTACGCGCTTCGATGTCGGCTCCGTTTGCCACGGCGACAGGCAGGCTCTGGCCGATCAGCCGTATCGCCTCGCGCTGGACGAGCGCCGCCATTTCGTTACCGCGTTTGGAAATGAACCCCTCGGTCGAGTGGAACAGCGCATCGAATCCCTGATAGGCCGTGAACTTCGGCGGCACCGTGACCATCAGCTCAGGATCGACCACGGCCAGGACGGGGCAGGGGCCCATGAATGCGGATTTTTCGTGCGTTACGGGGCTTGTTATCACCGATCCGCCGTCGACCTCGGAGCCGGTGCCGGCGCTCGTGGTGATCGCCACGGTCGGCAATGGTCTGGCATCCAGCGGGCGGTGTTTGCTCGTGCCCGTGGCCATGTAATCCCAAACCCGGCCGCCCTGCTGGGGAATGACGGCGGCGATGGCCTTGGCGCTGTCCATTACGCTGCCGCCGCCGAGGCCGATAACGAAATCGACCGTGTTTTCGCGCCCGAAGTCCACGCCGGCCTGGACCGTCGGTTCAAGCGGGTTGGCTTCGATTTTGTCGAAGATTACATATTCCACGCCGGCGAGGCCGAGTTCTCCGGTCAGCGTATCCAGCGAGCCGTTCAGACGGGTCGATTTTCCGTTTGAAATGACGACAAGGGCCTTTTTGCCCGGCAAGGTTTCTTCGTGAAGCTTCTTCAGTTTTCCTGCGCCAAACAGGACCTTGGTCGGCACATTCCATTTGTATGACATGGTCGTTCTCCTTTTGGCAGCATTATATCATATGTTGCCCGGCCGCGTCAAGCGGCAACGTGGCGGCGCGGAGCAATTGACTATTGCAACGGTGCGCGTATTTGGTATAATACGCGTTGTCGATGGACTTGAATCCTACATTTTCAGTAGTAGCCCGAATCTTGAAGTCGTGGAATTCCCCAAGAGCCTGAAGAGGATAGATCCTTGCGTGTTCTACGTGTGCCCGGCAATGCAAAAAGCGATTTTCCATGGCGATGCGCCTGTTGCGGACGTAGAACGTCCAGAAATCGGAAACCTGTTCACCAACGCCGATGCGCTCGACAAAATCGTTGTCGAAGTGGAAGAAGGCTCGAAAGGATGGGATGGCCAAGGCGGCACGAGCCTTCCCGAAAGATGGCCATGCACCTTGGGCGGGTGCCGCAAGAATTGCCCTATACGCTACATAAAGTAGTAGGCTGCCCCCGCCTACACCAGCGCCTTGGCGTTGGAGAGGATTTGCCTAGCCTTGGGCGTAAGCGAGCCGAGGTCGAATATCTTCAGCGTTTCGCGGAAGAGCGAATCGTCCGGGCATGCGCCGCAGTCTGCGACGATTTCCCTCATCGCTGCGGCAAGTTCCTCCGGCGGAATTTCGTCAAGCGGACGCTTCGAGCTTTCCGCCCTGCCAGGTATGCGGTATTCGCGGTACGATTCCGGCGCGGAGCCTTCGGGCCAGAACACGCGCCCTGCCGCGTTCTTTGTGATGGTGCAGTCGCCGGGCATGCACAAATCGAATATCCTGCGGACCTCGTCGGTATTGCGCGTGAGGCCCCATGCTTTGGAGACGCGCTTTCGCATCACCGATTCGAACACCGGGCCTTCGGCGTTTGCGACTTCGCGCAGCATGGAAGTGATTTTCCGGTAGGAGTACGCCTCGCTGAAGTCTTTGTGGTCGAGCTTGGCCCTGCATGTCCAGGGCTTGAAAACGCGGTGCTCCACGCGTCCGCCCGCGCGCTCGCGCGGGGCGCGCGGCTCCGCTGAACTGTCCGTGCCGGCGGGCGCAGGCGCATCCATTGCGGCCGCGCCGGAGCCGGCGTCTTGCAGGGAGTCGAGCAAGCGGGCTTTCGCCTTCGCGCCGTCCAGCGCCCAGTCGGCCGACCAGATGCGCAGCATCCGCCAGCCGAGGCCTTTCAGCACGCCTGCGCGGTTGAGGTCGCGGTCCTGCGCGGTCGGCTGGTTCGCGTACGGCAGGCCGTCGCATTCGATGCCTGCTAGATATTTTCCGGGGTTCCCTTTCTCGCGGACGGCCAGGTCTATTTTGTACTGCGAAGAGCCTACTGCGCAATCCACCTCGTAGCCGTTTTTGCGCAGGAAATCCGCGGCGGTCGCGGCGAGCGCGTCCTTGCCGCCGGCGGTCCCGGAAGGGCAGGCCCCGGCTTGCCCGCTTTGGCCGACGCGCTCGGCGTACGCCAGGAAGTCCCGCAAGTCGGCTACGCCCTGCGCTTTGCCTGCCGCGTCTATCTGGGCGGAGCGTATGGAGGCGAACACCACCACCTGTTCCTTGGCGCGCGTTATTGCCACGTTCAATCTGCGCTCGCCGCCGGCGAGGTTGAGCGGCCCGAAGTTCATCGTGAACCTGCCTGTCTCGTCAGGCGCGTAGCCTACCGAAAACAGTATCACGTCGCTTTCGTCGCCCTGCACGTTTTCGAGGTTCTTCACGAAGTACGCGCCTTCGCCTTCTTCTGGCAGCAGCTTTTCGAGCTCGGGATCGGCGGCGCGGCGTTCCTCGATCATGTTCTGCACCAGTTTCTGCTGCGGCAGGCTGAACGTGACCACGCCGATGGAGCGGCGCTTTGCGCCTGGCGCTTTCACGCCGGCGCAAATATAATCCACCAGGGCCTTCGCTTCGGCCTCGTTCACCTTCGGTCCCTTCGCGCCGGTGCGCGCGAACGTTCCGCCTTCCACGAACACGTGCTTGACGCCGAGCGAGGGCGAAAGCGCGGCGGCGGGAAATGTGCAGAGCCTGCCGTCGTAGTAGTGCTCGTTCGAAAACGCTATCAGCGATTCGTGTCTGCTGCGGTAGTGCCAGCAAAGGCGCGTGGAGCATACCCCGGCCACCAGGCATTCGTCGAGTATGCTTTCCTGGTCCTCGATGGTCAAGTCTTCGTCGTCGTCGACGTCTTCGGGGTTGACGCTGTCGCCTTTGCGGAAGAAGCTCGTCGGCGGCATCTGCTTCGGGTCGCCCACGACCACGAGTTGTTTGCCGCGCGCTATCACGCCTATGGCGTCCCAGACCGGAATCTGCGAAGCTTCGTCGAACACGATCAAGTCGAAGGGCTCCGCGTCGAGCGGCAAGTACTGCGCCACGGAAAGCGGGGACATGAGGAAGCACGGTTTCAGCGCGGGGATCACGGAGCGTGCGAGCGAAAGGATGGTGCGCACGGCTTTCTGCCGGCTCTTCTTTTCGCATTCGCGCTTTAGGATGCCCAGCTCGGAGCCCTCTGGACAGGAGCCGCCGCGCCGCGCGGGCAGGCGCGCCGAGAGCCTGGCCACCACTTCGCGCTGCGCCAATTCCCTAAAGCGCGAATCGAGCGCGCGGAATTTCTCTATCGCATTCTCGCGGCCGGCGCCGGAGAACGACGCGAGCTCCGGCGAAGAAGCCAGGATTTCGTCGAGCGACTTTGCGGCGAACGAGCGCCTGAAGACCTCTGCGGCGTCGCCGCTTTCCACGAAGCCGCCTTCGACGGCGCCGGCGAAGCCCCTGCCGAGCTTCGCGCTCGCCTGGCGTTCGAGTTTCCTGTAGCGCATGGCGCCGCGCGATTCGCCGATGTTGGCGCGCGCGTTTTCGAGCGCGTCCGCGAACTTGCGGAAACCGGCGCGGCGCACGCTGATTCCTTTGGCGAAAGCGCCGAAAAGGGCGCGCAGGAATTTCGGCCTGGAAGCGATGGAATCGAGCTTCGCCGCGATTTCGCGCTCCTTCGCGGGCGACCATTCGAAATCGTCTATCATTTCCAGCGCGGCGAGCGCCTGCGCGGAAGTATCGCGCCATGCGCCTGCCGCCGCCACGCAGACGTCTTCAAGCTCTTCGCGCTCCTGCGACGTGAAAGCGAGGCACTGCGCATCTATCGCCACGGGCTCCGGGCCGGGCGCGATGCGCGAGGAAAAACAATCGTACGCGCTCAGGCCGTTTTTCTGCGGCGCGTGAAGCGCCTTCACGTACGAATCGAGCGAGTCCCGCAGGGCGGCTAGGTCTTTCGCAGACTGTTCCCAGCCCGGGCAGCGCGGCGAATCCGCGGCGTCGAGCGCATCTTTAATCTGCCTGTAGAAACGGCTTTTCTCCGTCTTATTCGAATGCAGCTCCAGGCAGAACAGCGCAAGGCCGATCTCGTCCAGCCGGGACTTCACCACGTCTAGCGCGGCCTTCTTTTCGGATACGAAAAGCACCCTGCGGCCGAGCGCGAGGTTGTGCGCGATCATGTTCGTGATGGTCTGCGATTTGCCCGTGCCGGGCGGGCCGTGCAGGACGAAAGTCTTTCCCTGGCCCGAATAAAGCACTGCGGCGAGCTGCGAGGAATCGGCGCTTGCCGGGCAGAACATCTTCGCGAAGTCGGCGGCGGCGAGCGTCCCGGCCTGGCCGGCGATCTCCACCCCGTCGTCGTAGCCTGAAGCGCCGCCGAGCAGATGGCCCACCAGCGCGTGCCTGGCGAGTTCCTCCGCGCGCAAGGTCATGTCCTTCCACATCGTGAACTTGCCGAAGCTGAAGCAGCCGAGATACGCCTTTTTGTGGATCGCCCAGCCCTGTTTGCCGGAGATTGCGAGCGCCGCCGCTTCCAGCACCTTGTTTACGTCCGTGCCGGAGGCGTCCTGTGGCAGAGGATCGAGCCCTTCGAAGTTCATGCCGAACTGCGAGCGCAGGAACTCCGCAAGCGTGGGGTTGAGCGCGGTATCTTCGTCCAGGCGGAACATCTTGATGCCTTCTGCGATCGTTTTGCGCTCGAGGCGCACCGGCACGAGGAGCAGCGGCGCGAAGCGGGATTTTTCGCGGGCCGGCGCTTTGGGGTCCTGCCACTCTAGCGCGCCTAGCGCGAGGTAGAGCGTATTGAGGCCGGTTTCTTCGAGATCGCGTTTCGCCTGGCGGTAGATTCCGTCTAGGCGTTTCTTGAACTGTCCGGCGGTCATGTCCGGCCGGGCGGGTTGCAGGAGCGCGGCGTCGTTGGCGTTTACGCGGTCCTCCAGCGCGGCGATGTCGGCACAGGCGATTTCCACGGCGTTCGCCGAATGCGCGGGGATGTCGAGCAGGCGGTTGCGGGCGGAGAAGTCGAGCAGTTTCCGCGCCCAGTTTTCAAGTCTCTGTCGATTCATTTTCGGCCCTTCGTTTGCGGAAGAAAGATTGCAGGAGCGCTTTGCAGCGGTCTTCCAGCAAGCCGCCGCAAACGGCCGGATGATGGTTTATCCCCTTGTGTGCGAAGATGCCAAACACGGTCGAGCCGCCGCGTTTCGGGTCGCCCGCGCCCCAGTAGACTTTTGGGACGCGCGCGAGGACGATCGCGCCGGCGCACATCGGACACGGCTCCTTGGTGACGTAAAGGCGCGTGTTCGCCAGGCGCCAGTTTCCGCGCGCCTGGAATGCCGAAGAGAGCGCCAGGATTTCCGCGTGGGCGGTGGCGTCCACCAGCCCTTCGGACTGGTTGTGCGCACGCGCGAGTATCCTGACGGATGATGGCGGGGCGTTCGGGTCTTGCGGCTCCTCCACGATAATGCAGCCTGTGGGAGTTTCGCCGTCCGCGGCGGCCTTCTCCGCTTCGCGCAGGGCCATCTCCATGAAAAATTCGTCGAACTTTGTGGGGGCCGGGGCTTCTTTCCCGGCCTGGCGGCCGCGCGGAGCGCGCGCGCCGGCCTGGACGCTGCGGGCCTTGCGCCAGGCGTCTATTGCCGCATGGTCGCCGGAGAGAAGCACCTCCGGCACTGCCATGCCCCTGAATACTGCGGGGCGCGTCCATTGCGGCGCTTCGAGCATGTCCGAGCCGTTCGCGAAGCTCTCGCTTGCGGTTGCTTCGGCTCCGCCGCCGAGCGCTCCCGGCAGCAGCCGCACGATGGAATCGACCATCGCGGCGGCCGCAAGCTCGCCGCCTGTCATGATGAAACCGCCCATCGAATATTCATCGGTGGCTAGCGTGCGGATGCGCTCGTCGAAGCCTTCGTAGTGCCCGCACATGAATATCAGATGCTCTTCCTTCGCGAGCGCTTCGGCGTCCGGCTGGGCGAAACGCTTGCCGCCGGGCGAAGTCATTATGGTGCGGCATTTCGCCGCGCCCGCCTTAGCCCGCGCCTCTTCGACGGCGGCGAACCAGGGCCTGCACATCATCAGGCAGCCGGGGCCGCCCCCGTAGGGTTTGTCGTCTATCTTCCTGTATTTGCCTTCGCCGTAGTCGCGCAGGTCCACGATGTTTATCCTGCACAGCCCCCGCTCGCAGGCCCTCTTCACGATGGACTCGCGAAGAAAGCCCTCGAACATCTTCGGCTGGCAGGATATTACATCTATCGTCATTTCGACTTGCGCACGGATACGGCCCTGTTGGCGCGGCAGTTGCCCATTCTGGACCAGTCGCGCAGAAGGGCGGCGTAGTCGCCCGGCAGGAAAGTGTAGGGCTTTTTCTCGCGCGTGCGGAGAAGCGTCACCACGAGGCGGCCTTCTTCGTCAAGGCCCTGCGAGACCTCGTTCCTGTACCATGCCTGCTGGTTGAGCGGGTCGCAGAAAGCAAATTCCGCAGGAAGGTGCTCTACCTTGTCCCAGCCCTTCGGGAATACGATTTCGACGCGGCCGATTTGCGCATCCGCCGCGGGGAGGCCGATCGGGTTCTTCCTGAGCCCGCCGCTCAGCGGGAACAGGTGTTCGCGGAATGTCGGCAGGCAGACGGTGATCATGTCGCCCGCAGTGACGGCGAAGTCCGGCACGAACGCCTTGAACTTGAGCGTGGCGGGGTAGCTTTCCACGTCGGTTTCAAGTTCGCTGGTTGCGCTTGCGCCCTGGGCGATGGCGCCGAGCAGCTCCTGGAAGTGGCGCTGGCGGTCTTCGGGGAGCATTTCCGCATACTCTTTGCGGAACGTTGCCGCTCCCGGACCGAAGTGCGCGTTCTCGATTTCGAAATCCACGCCTCCGTTGTCGCGCACGTACAGACGCATGGTGTTCTTCACGAGAGCCTCGCATTCGGGCGATCCGGCTTCGACCGTGTGGAAGCTGGCGTCCTCCGGATCGAGGTAGTGCGAACCCGCGTAGGGGGATACGCCGAGAGGAGAGTATTCGTTTTCCGTCCCGATGAAATAGGTCTCCACCTTGCCGCCGAACCACAGGAAGCCGCCGGTGCGCTCCTTGACGCGGCAGAGCGGATATGTGAACGAGGCGACGAAAGGAACTTCGTACATGTCGCGCTTCTGGAGAATCTCCGCCTCCTGCGAATCGAGCGAGGCGAACACGACGTCTGCCGTGAAGCCCGCGCCGCGCATCAGCGCGCACATGGTGCGGATGTAGTCGAGGCGAGAGCCGTAGCGCTCAGCGATGACGGTGGCGGGGGGCGTGCACTGCTCCTCGAGTGGCGTTTCATAGAGCGAGGGGCCTGCCACGCGCACGTTCTTGGCCATCCAGTCCCTTATGGACTTGACGCTTTCGCCCCAGGGCTTCTGCCCGTTGGCGTCGCGCTTGAGCTTGCGCACGTCTGCGGCCTTGGCGAGGCGTTTTGCGGCCACCTTGAAGTTGTTGGAGGAAACCGCCGTTACGTTGCGCCAGAGTTCGCCCGCAGCGGTGAGCGGCTCGGCGGTGATGAGTTTCGCGTTCTGCACGCGCTTTTCCTCGCCGTTCAGGGTCAGCACGATTTCATCGGTGGGCTCCTGCGAGTCGAAGAGCCACTGGCCGTAGAACTCGGCCGGGGAATTGGTGACCGTGGTAACCGTGGTATAGGAAATGACGCTGCCCACGTCCACGCCCGGGAGGTTCACGATAAGGCGCTTGGTGGCGGGGTACCTAGGCGCGTCGGCGGCCCAGGCGCAGTCGAACACGTTCATTTCGCGCTCGGTGGCCGAAACCACTTTGCCCGTGGAGTTGGATACCACGGCCGAGATCACCTCGATGTTCTTCCAGGTCGGGTTGAAGTCGTACTTGAGTTCGGAAAGGCTCTTCTTGCCGTCGTAGGAAAGGACGCGCTCGATTACGGTGTTGGTGATGGTCCACGCTCTGGGCGAATGGACGTTGACGTCTTCGCGCTCGAGCATGACGCGGGCGTTGGCGCCGGCGAAGCGGCGCTTGGCGAACACTGCGCGCTGGCGCTCAGCGGCTTCGGCTTCCTTGATCCTCTCACGGACTTCGAGATACGCGGCGGGCGCGAGCTCCACCTGGTTGAGCGAGAACGTGCGCTTCACCACGAGTTTGTCGTCCTCGATCTTGCTCGTGCGCTCGAAGGAATAGGGGCCTTCCACCTTGATGTCATCGGGCAGCCTGAGCATGCGGCCCGTTTCGCCGTTGAGGTTGACGGTGAGCTCTTCGTCGGTCATGGCGGTGGAGTCCACGAGCAGCGGATATTTGCGGCTTTCGAGCGAGGTCTTGCCCTCAAGCAGCCAGTTCGCCGCGCCGAACGCGTGGGAGAGCATGGGCGGCGCGAGCTCGGTCACGGTGTCGCCTTCAAGCGTGGTGCCGGGGAGCGTGGCCACGAGGCGGATCGTGAGCGGCTTGGTGGTATCCTGCAGGTTGGCGGGCTGTATGTCGATGTCGAGCAGCTCGGCGCCGGGCGCCACGGACATGAGATTGCGCTCGAAGAGCTTGCGGCGAGCTTCTTTCTTGCGCCTCAGCAGCACCTGGCGGTAGACGTTGTCGTTGATGCCGCTCATGTCTATCCTGCTCTCTAGCAGCATGGAGCCGTCGCTGTTGAGCATGCCTTCGCTCTTGATGCGGACGGCGTTCTTCTCGGCGGCGGGCACGGGGGAAGTGCGCAGGCCTTCGCCCTCGGGGCGCGCGACCAGATATGAGCGGTCGCTGAGGTATGCCGGCATGAGGTCGCGGCTCGATTCGTCGGTCGGGTCCATCAGAATGTATCCGCCGTTGCCGTCGTCCACTGCGGCGATGGCGTGGTTGAAGTAGGGCATAGGCACTTCATCGTCCATCTTTGCGCCGGCGTGGATGAGCACCGGATAGGCGTTGAAGCCTGCGATGCGCAACATCGCCGCGAGCAGCGCGGCCTTGTCGCGGCAGACGCCGTAGCGGTTCTCGAACGTGATGTCCACGTCGTGCGGGGCGTAGCCGGGCGCGGTGTCCTCCATCGTGAGGCCCATGTAGCGTATTTCCTGGGCGACCCACTTGTAGATCGAGGACATCAAATCCTCGCCGCTTTCCTCGGCCGCCCTCTTGATCGCGAGCACCTGGTTGGTGATCGCCTCGGTCGTCTTTTCGAGGTGCGGGAGCGACACGTCCCAGTACCAGCGCGAAATTTCTTCCCAGTTCTCGGCGGTGGAAAGGTTGATCACCTGCACCTGCGTGTGCTGCGGCGGCATGTCGGGCTCGGGGAACATCTGCGGCGAATCGATGGCCGTCCATGTGCGGACGATCGAGCCGTTGTCGAGCTTCTCTTCGGCGTACTTCACGTTGCCGAGCGAGTGCCTGAGCGCGCGGCTCTTGAGCGGACGCTCTGCCGGGGAAACGACGCGGAGAGTCGTCTTCATGATGGGGCAGCCCCACTCGAGCACGCGAGAATCGGCCCACTGGTCCTTGATGCGCGAAGCGAACGTGGTGCGGCGCGTGTGGTAAGATATCGTGTCACCGATCCTGACGCCGGGGATTTTGCAGACCTTCTGGCGGGCCAGGGGGTCGTATATGTTGGCGCTGGCGGAGGAATTGTCCGAAACTTCGGTGGTCAAGGCGTCCACGTCGATTTCGCGCTCGGTGCCGTCCTCGCCCGTCACCTTGGCCGAGAGAATCTCCGCCTTGCAGTAGCGGGCAGAGTAGCGCAGGTCGATTTCCGCGTCCTCGCGGCGGCCTTTTTCCGTCAAAATGCGTATGACTTCGTAGGAATCGTCTACATTCGAGCCGTCCGGGTTGTAGGAGATCTCCTCGAGCATTTCAATCACCACTACGTCTGCGTCGGGGTATTTCTTCTGCAACGATTCTGTGGTAGGCAAAGCATCGGCAAAGAGCTCGGCCGCAAACATGGACAAAAATGCGCCTATCGCAAACATTCTAGTGAGTGTGTGTTTCATAACCGCATATTATACCATTTTTCGCTTCAAATGGGAATATGCCAAAGGCTTTAATTGTGTTTTTTGTCCGCCGTGCAGGTGTAAACGCGCCGGAATATCGCATTTTGCGGTGTTTACGGCAAGTTTTTCGAGCGGTTCGGGCGGCGCGCGGGCCGGCCCCCCCGAACGGCCCGCGGGAGGGATAGCCGTTCCTCCGCTGGCCGCTTCGTTTCTGCAGGCTTCTTTCCGCATGATAGCCCTGTTATTTTCCCGTTTCCATTACCGGCCATAATATGGTATAATATGCCGCGTCATGAATCCATTGGCTTCAAAGTTGAACGAAGATCTGGGCCAGGCCGCGGAATTTCTCTCCGCGGAGGGTCGTCGCATGTTTTTCCCTTACGGCGGGATTCTCGGTCAGGGTGCCGAGGCGAAAGGTACCGAGATAAACGCCACCATAGGCATGGCATTCGAGGAAGACGGTTCCCCGCTTGTGATGGATTGCTTCCGCAAGGAGATAAACCTGGACAAGAAGGCGTTCCTGTATGCGGGGTCGTTCGGCCTGCCCGAGCTGCGCGACATATGGAAAAAGATGGAAGTGGAGAAGAATCCTTCCCTCGCGGGCGTTACATTCTCCAACCCCGTGGTGACCAACGCGCTTACGCACGGCCTCAGGATTACGGCCGAGCTTTTCGCCGACCCCGAGGATACGCTTGTAATACCAGACTTGCATTGGGACAACTACGAGCTCATCTTCCAGGAGTCGGTGGGCTGCAGGATTGCGCACTTCAACACGTTCAAGGATGGTCGTTTCGATGCCGCCTCAATGAAGTCCGCGCTGATGGAATACGGCGAAAAGAAGCTGCTTATCCTCAATTTCCCGAACAACCCCACCGGCTACACGGCTACCTGCGAAGATGCGCGCGAGATAGTGGCGGCCGTCGCCGAAGCGGCGCGCGCCGGCAAGAAGATCGTAGTAATACTGGACGACGCCTACTACGGGCTGGTGTACGAAGAAGGGGTCCACGGGGAATCGCTCTTCGCGGAGTTCGCCGTGCTAGATGAAAACGTGCTCGCCGTTAAGCTGGATGGCGCCACGAAGGAGGAGTACGTCTGGGGCCTGCGCGTGGGCTTCATATCGTTTGCGTTCAAGGGCGCGAGCGAAGCGCAGCTGAAGGCGCTGGAGGCGAAGGCCGCCGGAAACGTGCGCAGCGCCATCTCCAACATCACGTCCATCGGCCAGCACCTGGCCATGGGCGCGTTCGCCGACCCCAAGCACGACGGCGAAAAGCGCGAAAAGTTCGAGGTGCTCCAGGCGCGCTACCGCGAAATCAGGCAAATCCTCGCCAAGCACCCCGAGTACGGCGAATATTTCGAGGTGATGCCGTTCAATTCGGGCTACTTCATGTGCGTGCGGCCGAAGGGCGTGGATGCCGAGGCCGTCCGCCGCCGCCTGATAGAGGGATATTCCACGGGCGTCATCAGGCTTTCGGGGCTCATTAGGCTTGCGTTCGCCACCGTGCCCAAGGTAAAGCTGGCGCAGCTTTTCCAGAACGTTGCCGACGCGGTCAAGGATTTGAAAGAAGGAACAAACAAATGAAGAAACTCACAATGATTATCGCGCTGGGGCTCGCGCTCTGCGCAAATGCCGCAACAGAAAAGCTCTTCCACGCAAAGGTGGCCGATTTGAACGGCCTTGTTAGGACTGCCGCCAAGGCGGGCGAACTCGTGGGCTATCCGATGCTAGGCTCCATGGCCAGCATGGCGATCGCGGAGAACAACCCCCTCGCCAAGTGGGTCGGCCCCCTGCGCGACGGCGAAGCGGTCTCTGTGGTTTTCTACGGCGACGCAGAAAAGCTTTCCGCCAAGGACGAGCCTCTCGACATCGACGACGATGACGATGTGGAGTTCGCTTTCCTTCTCGCTCCGCAGAAGAGCAAGGAGGAGTTTCTCGCCTCCAGGCCAGGGCTCGCGGAAAAGGATGGCGCAATCGAAATCGATATGAGCCTGGACGATGACGACGAGGACTATTCCGACGACGACGATGATGATGATGACGCCGACGCCGACGAGCCCGGCGAAGCCGACGGCGGCGACGATGCTGACGCAGGCAACAAAGGCTACATAGTCTTTTCGGCGGACGGCAAGTGGGCGTGCCTCGGCTCCACGGCCGAGTTCGCGAAGAAGGCCGTCGAGAGCGAGCTCGACTACGCCAGGCAGGGCCTCGGCGACGCTTTCGTGGGCTTCGGCGCCACCAAGGCGGGCATGAAGCTTGTAAACAAGTCCGCCGCAACCGCGCTCGAAGAGCAGCTCAAGGCGCAGAAGGGCACCGACGAGGACCGCAAGGCCGTCAAGAACGTGGTCGACGTGCTTGCGATGATCGAGTCCATAGAAAGCTCCCTCGCGCTCGGCGACGCCGGCCTGGACTTCAAGTGCTCCATCAAGAGCATCGAGGGCACCGAGCTCGCCAAGCTGGGCCTGACCCCCATCGAAGGCGACGGCCTGGCGTTCGCCCAGCCCGACGCCGTGTTCGCGTATAGTAGCGCCGCCAATAGCGGCTACATGGGCGGCGAGCCCGGCAAGCAACTCATGGAGCTTGTTCAGCTCATCGCCAAGTACGGCTTGAAGACCGACTGGCTCGCAGCCGAGGACGAGGCCGCCTCGTGCTGGAGGCTCGACCTCCCCGCCGCCGTCAAGTATATCTCCGGCGAAGGCGCCGAGGCGGTCGGCAAGATCGACCCCGAAAAGTTCGTGGCCGAATGGCG
>Ga0310786_10007091_pt1 | contig 14712 bp, 4 predicted proteins | sample AusTroGonzalo_MG_FD_203881 | JGI IMG/M metagenome (GOLD analysis project Ga0310786, IMG submission 203881) | Bovine rumen microbial communities from tropical cattle in Woodstock, Queensland, Australia - Gonzalo_03 (v2) (version 2) | ecosystem: Host-associated > Mammals > Digestive system >... | reverse complement strand
CTACGGATTCTGGCAGTCGAAGGAGCGCTACAAGACGCAGTGGGAGACGGTGGACGTACTCAAGAAGTACCGCGAGCTCGGCATTCCGCTCGACGGCATAGTGCAGGACTGGCAGTATTGGGGCGGGAATCCGCTTTGGAACGCGATGGAGTTCACGGGCAAGGACTTTCCCGATCCGAAGTGGATGGTCAAGTCCGTCCACGACATGAACGCCAGGATGCTGATCACTATCTGGCAGTCGTTCGGACCTCTCACAAAACCATATCGCGAACTTGCGGCGAAGGACTACCTCTTCCCGTTCGTCACATGGCCGCAGTCCTGCCTCGACCAGTGGCCGCCGCGCATGGACTATCCGTCCGGCGTCAAGCTCTACGACAACTATTCCGCCGAGGCACGCGGAATATACTGGAAGCATCTCCACCGTCTCTACGACCTGGGCATCGACGGCTGGTGGATGGACTCGACCGATCCTGACCACAACTACAAGGAAGGCGACTTAGAGCACAAGACCTCGCTTGGCTGCACGTGGCGCGAGGTGCGTTCCGCATATCCGCTGGAAGGGACGCGCGCCGTCTACGAAAACATGCGCAAGGAGACGGACAGGCGCGTGTTCATCCTCACGCGCGGAGCATCGCTCGGACAGCAGCGGTACGCCACGAGCGTCTGGTCGGGCGACGTCGGGTCGTCGTGGGACGTGCTTCGCCGCCAGATCCCCGGCGGACTGAACTACGTCGTCACGGGCAACCCCAACTTCAACTGCGACATCGGCGGATTCTTCGCTGGACGCTACAACAATGGCGGCGGCGTGGACAATCCGAACTGGCGTGAACTGTACGTGCGCTGGATGCAGCTCGGCACGTTCCTCCCCATGATGCGCTCTCACGGCACGGACATCCCGCGCGAAGTCTACCTCTATGGCAAGGGAGGCGAGCCTGTATACGACGCGCTTGTCGGTGCGATCAGGCTGCGCTACCGCCTGATGCCCTACATCTACACGCTCGGCGCGAACGCGACGCAGAGGCGCGAGGGCGTAATGCGTCCAGTGGCGTCAGATTTCCCGCAGGACAGCAAGACATGGAACCTACTGCACCAATTCCTCCTCGGCAAGTCAATCCTCGCGGCGCCTGTTCTCGACGCGAAGTATACGCGCGAGGACAACAAGCCCGTGGGCGAGATGGAAGGGTGGAATGGGGAACAGGGAACGGGGAACGGGGAACAGAATGGGGAACGGCGCGGGATAAACTGGGCGGCCGAGCGTACGCACAGGGCGTATCTTCCCGCCGGAGCCGACTGGTGGTGCTTCGAGACGGCGAAGAAGTTCGCGGGCGGACAGACGGTTGAATTCCCGACGACGCTCGCATCCCAGCCGTTCTTCGTAAGGGCGGGGTCGGTGCTTCCACTTGGGCCTGACGTCCAGTACAACGGCGAGAAGGCGTGGGACGATCTTGAGGTGCGCGTATATCCTGGCGCGGACGGCGAAGGCGAGCTCTACGAGGACGACTTCGACACGTACGCATGCGAAAAGGGCGCGTTTACGCGCATCGCCTTCAAGTGGGACGACAAGTCGCGCACGCTGACAATAGGCAAGCGTCAGGGCGAGTATCCCGGCATGCTGAAATCCCGCACGTTCCGCATTGTCCTGCCGGACGGCACCTCCAGGCTCGTCTCCTACAATGGCGAGAAGGCCGAAGTGTCGTTTCCGTGAAACCGCATTGCCTAAACGGGTAATTGCGAAGGCGTACGGCTTTTCGTAAAATTGCGGCATGAGGAACGCTTGGATATTTGCGATTCTGGCCGCCGCCCCGCTGGCATCGTTTGCCGAGTCACCGCTCGGTTTCCGCGAAATCGCGTGCATGAGGCGTAGCGACGTCGAGGAGGGCGCGCGATGCTGCGTGACCGGCGTTGTTACGCTTGTCTCGGGATGGCGCGGTCATTCGGGAGTGGTTGCCGACATTGACGATCCCAACGGACGCGCCTTGTGGTTTGCCGGCGAAGTGAACAACAAGGTCGTTGCGACCCTTCGCGGAGCGGAGTCGCTTCGCGAAGGCAACGAAGTCGAGATCGTGGGCGGAGTTTCGCAGCTCGCGTTTGCACCGGGGCTTAAGGCCGAGACGATTACGGTCCTCGGGTCGCGCGCTTTGTCCGCGGCGCCGCTTCGCCGTCTAAGGGACTTCAACTGGGGCGTGATGGACAATAGCCGCGCCAGCATTGAAGGCGTGCTAATGGACGCACAAGTCGAAGAGGGCGGCGCCACGCGCCTGCAGTTCGGCACTTCCGACGGCATGTTCCTCGCGCGCATCGGCGCAGGGCGCACGGAATGGCGCAGGCTCGTCGACGCGAACATGCGCGTGAGCGGGATAGCGATGAGCGTGTTCAACATACGGAACGAGTTCGTAGGCGTGCAGATGGAGGTTTTGCGAGAAGGCGACATCGAGATTCTCTCGCCTCCGCCCGAAGCGAGCGCGATTCCTGATGTGCCACTTGGTTCGATACTATCCTACTCGCCTGACCTGCCGGATTCGCACAGGCGGCGCGTACGCGGCACCGTGACTTACGTGCGAAGCGGAGACTTCGTCTGCATCCAGTCGGGCGAAAGCGCATTGATGGTGGACACGGCGTCGGAGGGGCTCAAGGCGGGGGACGAGGTCGTGGCGATCGGGTTCCCGCGCATGGAGGACGGGCTCAGCAGGTTGATGTTTTCGTCCGTGACCAAGGTCGGCGAAGGGAAGATGCCGGATCCTGTGCGCGTGGGATGGGTGGAGCTCGAGACATATCCCGTAAAGGAGAGCGGCGCGTTCCAGGATTTCCACTCAAGGCTCGTGTGCATGTCGGGTACGCTTGAATCGTTCTCCGAGAACAACGGCAGGGCAAGGCTTGCGTTGATGGTCGAGGGTTATGAGGTGGAAGTCGAGATGGACGACGTCCTGCCACAGGAAGTCCGCGACTGCGCGGTAATACATCCAATGCTTTCCCTAGTCGGCATCCTTTCCCTCGAACAGGAACGCGGACTTCCGAAGGGACGCATTCCCGTCATAGCGGCGAGGAGGCTGCTTGTCGCCTCAGCTTCTGACATGAAGCTGGTGTTCGACGCTACCTGGTCGGGATGGCGGCGAAGGCGTACGCTTGAAGTGGCGACTGCAGGCGCGCTTTGCCTGGCGCTGGCGCTGCTCCTTGCCTTGCTTGCGCGTTTCCTGCGCTTCCGCCGCGACTACCTGCGCCTCGGAATCCTCACGCAGGAGCGCAAGCGCATGGCGGGCGACCTGCACGACACGATAGAGCAGTCGCTCGTCACGGCCAAGATCATGCTCGACACTTCCGTTGCGCTTTCGCCGGACGCGCCCGACGAGATGAAGCGCGGAGTTGCCGCAGTGCAGGAAATACTGATGTCCGCAAAGGCCGAGATACGCGAGAGGGTCTTCAATCTGCGCGACGACGAGCTCTTCAGGGAAAGCGCACACCACATACTGACCGCGCTGGCGCGGAAGCTTTCGGGGCGCGGCGTCGTTCGCGTCCGCGCGCAGCTGCGCGGCCTGCCCGACAAGCTCCCCGCCCCGCTCATGTCGGACATACTCTTCATCGTCCAGGAGTCCGTGACGAACGCGATAAAGCACGGGCGCGCGAGGAACGTGATACTCGCAGCCGATCCCGCCGTCGAAGGGCGGGGATTCGTGCTCCGCATCGTGAACGACGGTTCCGCTTTCGACCCCGGCATGGCGCCAGGTCCCGAGCTGGGGCACTTCGGGCTTTCGGGGATGCGCGAACGGGCGCGTCGCGCGGGCATGCGTTTTTCGATCACTACGGAAAAGGGACAGATGGCAGTGAGGCTGGAGGTTAGCAGATGACGACTCTCGCGATAGTCGACGACCATGCGTTGTTCCGCATGGGGCTCAAGTACGCATTGACGCTCGCCAAGGACATCTCGCTTGTAGCGGAAGGCGAAAGCGCGGACGACGCTGTGCGCATCGCGCGCGAAACGCGGCCGGACGTGATGCTGCTGGACGTGAGGATGCCGGGCGAAAGCGGCGTGGCCGGACTGCGCAGGGTGCTTGACGAGGAAAGCGCGCAGCGCGTCGTCATGCTCACCACCAGCGACGCCGAGGAAGACATCTTCCAGGCCGTGAAGGCAGGCGCGATGGGCTACATCCTCAAGGGCACGAAGCCGGAAACGCTGATAGACGCCATCAGGCGCGTCGCGACGGACGGCATGGCGTTCCCCGAGGAGGTGTGGAACGTATACAAGATGCGCGCCGGGATGCGTTCCGTCACGCCACGCGAGAAAGAGGTCCTCGAGCTTATCGCAAAAGGGTGTTCCAACCAGGAGATCGCATCCATGCTCGGCATTTCGCCCAATTCGATAAAGATGCACCTCAAGCACATCTTCGAAAAGCTTGAGGTCGTAGACCGTGCGGAAGCCGTGGCCACCGCCATGCGCAGAGGCGTGATACAAGGCTGACGGCGGCAGTAGCCAGTAGCCAGTATCCAGTAACCAGTAGCCAGTTTTAAACTACCATCTACCAACTCATATAAAACCAATAGATTCTGATCTCCAGCAGCATTACCCAAATAGGCAATAGCGCCGTGCGCGGGGTGTTTGATAAAATAGCAGTGACATTCGCGAAACTACAAAGGAGAGCCAAGAATGAAAGCCAGAACTGTAATTGCTGCTATTGCAATATTCGCGCCTATTTGCGCCATTACGCTTTATGCCGATTCTGTCTGGCGCTATTGGGCGGCAGGCGAGGGCGGGGCAAACTTCGGCGACTCCACCGCGTGGGATCCGCAGGGGGCTCCAGGCGCGGAGGACACCCTTGGCGTCACGATAGGCACGAACAAGCCGGCCCGAGTGGAAGCGGGGGACGACCTGACTGTAAACAACCTGTATGTCGGCTGGGGCCGGAAATATGACGCCGATGGCACTCATATAAGCGACGCCGCCGCCAACGATCTGGGCGGGCGGCTTGATGTTTCCGGCGGCATCCTCAATGTCTTGAGTAGTCTCACTGTCGGCGGAGGATGGGCAGACAACAACGACGCTGTCATGAACGTAACGGGCGGTAGAGTCAATGCCGATAGTCTCTTCACCGGCGATTGCGGTTCGTGGAGCGGGAAGAAGGACACCGTCAACATCTCGGGGGCGGGAACGGTGCTTGCGGTCGGCGACGGGAACGTCCGCTTCTCCAACTACAGCGGCGGCACGACGTTCGTCAACATAACGGACGGAGCAAAGTTCACGAAAGAGTCTGGCAACACCATTTATGTCGGCACCGGCAAGGCGACCATGAACGTAAATGGCGCGAGCGTCGAGATAAACTGCCAGGAGACGATGATAGGCGTCGACGGCAGCGGTATTGGCACAGTAAACCTGACGAACGCCGACTGGCATTCGGGGACGCTGCATGTTGGGCGAGGTACTGGCGGTCAAGGCGTCATCGACATTTCCGGCGGAACGACGGTGCTGACTAACAGCGAATGGTACGGCACTGTGAACCTTGGCTGGGGCGCTTCTTCGGGCGCGATGTATGTTAGGGACAATGCCGATGTCACGGTGTACGGCTGGACCGGCTTTGGGCGTGGTGCCGGGTCCCGTGGCGTTTTCGAGATGTCAAGTGGAAGCTTCAATGTCGTGAACGACAACGTGGTCATTGGCAATGACGGACCCAATGCGGATGGCCGTTCTTATGGCGAGATGGTGCTATCCGGAGGAACGTTTGCGTGCAACAATTTCTACGTTGGCAATCAAGGCGACGGAGTAGCGGTGCTGAGCGGAGGTACGCTCTCGCCACGAAACGGGATCAATGTCGGAACCGGTGCCAACGGCGTCGGCACGTTGACGGTTTCCGGCGCGACAGTCAGCAACGGCGGCAACTTGACAATCGGCGACAACGGAACAGGCACTGTGCATGTCACGTCGGGGACGCTGGCGAACGGTGCAGACATCTACGTCGGCGTCAGGGGCGTTGGTGTGCTGACAATCGACGGCGGCACGGTTTCCTGTACATACTGGCTTGATTTCAACCGCAGCTCGGAATCGACGGCGGAAGGGGCGACCGTCAACCTCAATGCGGGCGGAATCTTGAACATCGGCCTTATCCACAATTCCGGCACTACGCAGGGAACTCTCAACTGGAACGGCGGAACTTTCAAGCCGAACGATGTGTACGAATACATCTTTGAGGGCGGGACGGCTGACAAGATTACGGTCAACGTAAAGAGCGGCGGTGCAGTTCTCGACACGAACGGAAAGAACAGGTCTATTTCCGCTGTGCTTTCCGGCGAGGGTGCGTTTGTGAAGCGCGGCAGCGATTATTGCTGGATCAAGAACGCGGCGAGCCTCGGACGCGGCATTGTCGTGGAAGCTGGCGCGCTCGACTTTGAACAGGGGCTGACTAGCGGTGCCTCTGCGGTTACGCCGATGAAGGAAATCTCGGTTGCGGACGGCGCGACGCTTGATCTAAGCGGCGCTGAGGTCTATGTGCAGTCTTACAAGCTGGCAGGCGTCGAACAGCCGGCTGGAACTTATTCTGCGCATGGCGGCACGATACACGTTTCGGCTCCTGGCGACGCCGCGACGGCGGTCTGGACGAACGAGTCCGGCGACGGCGATGCGGCGAATCCCGCGAACTGGACGTGCCGCGACGAGAACGGCATTGTCATCTGGGACGCGCTGCCGACTTCCGCGACGGCCGTGACAGTTCCTTATGCGGCGGGGATGCCCGATTTCGACGAAACCGCTTACGCCTCGCTTGTCATGAAGATCTCCGGAACCGTTGCGCCTCGCGGCAACTGGACGGTCCCCGCAGTCGTAAGAGACGCCATCGCATGGTATGACTATTCGGACGAGGCCACGATCCAGCTCGACGGGAACGACGAAGTGTCCGGAGTTCTCAACAAGGCCGAAGACGGGAGTGCGCTCGACGCCGTCATCTTCGAAGACTGGAATGCAGACCATCATCTGCCGGTGTACGGCTCCGAAGCCATAAACGGCCGCAAAGTGATGACCTTCGCGGATTCGAAGGGTCTTGTCTCCAAGACAGCGCCCGGTCTCTCGAGTACGGATGCCCGTACGCTGATTTCCCTTGGTCGCCGAGACATTCCGCAAGAAGGGGATTCGCAGTTCTACTCGCTGGGATTCTCCAAGGATTCCAACGACACCACGGGAATGTTCCGCATTAGCCGCTGGAACTGGGGGCAGGAATCCAGGTTCTACGACTCCATGTTCGAGTATGAGGACCAGGGGGTCCAAAAAATTGGCAGGGATCGTTCTATAAGCCCAGGGGCTGATCCTACCGATCTTGCGATCACATTCATGGATTTCGATGGATCCGAAGCTGTCCGCATGTGGCTGTATAGCCCGTCCATAGGCACGACGGCCAAGGTTGTCCAGAATATGACAGAGGGTGGTTCGCTTACCGCCGATGGTACCGAGAAGCTATACATGGGGTATCGGCGCCAATATGCATCTCCCTCCAGAAACGGCATTCTCGCCGAGCAGCTTGTCTTCACCAATGTTCTTACCGATGCAGAGCTGACTGCCGTCTCTGACTACCTTAAGGCCAAATGGTACACCGTTCCCGAAGTCGACATGGCTTCGCTCCCGGCGAACATCGCGTTCGAGGGGGAGAACGCCGTCTACAACCTTGGCGGCGGGAGCTGGACGTTCGATGGCATCGCAGGAGCAGGAACGATTCTCAACGCGGACGTCACGGTGGCTGGCACGATCACGATTACCGTCAATTCGGACGGCACAGTCGATCCTCTTGTGATAGACGGGCCGCTGACGCTTGGCGCTGGCGCAAAGCTTGTCGTGAAGAACGCCAACAAACTGCCTGCCGGAACTGCCTTGAACGCGATTACGGCGGCGGGTGGCATCAGCGGCGAGTTCGCTTCGGTCGAGGCCGATCTGGCGGGAATCCCCATGCGGGCGAGGGTTGGAGAGAAAGTTGTCACCGTCATGCGCCCCAACGGGTTGATCATACTCATTCAATAGTCGCCCGTCCATGACGTGACTACGAGTGGCAATGAAAGCGTTTAAAATAGCGGCACTTGCTGTCGTCGCATTGTCGGCGGCGGCGGGCAAGGCCATCACGGTGGAAACCGGCGATGGCGAATCAGAGGCCGTTAAGCTGGCGGCGGAGGGCCTTAGGGTAGATATCGCGCGTGTGTGCCCCAATCATGCCAAGGACTCGCGTAAAATCGTCGTGAAGACGACAGGGAAGGGGCCTTGGGAGTCTTCTGTTCGCACATACAAGAATGGCGTCTGGACGGTGACCGGCGCAGATCGGCGAGGAACGGTCTTCGGCATCTACGCGATATCTGACGAGCTCGGCGTATCGCCGTTCTACTGGATGGACGACATTCCACTGCCGAGGCGCGACAGGTTCGACCTTTCGACTAAGACGGTTGAAATCGCTTCGCCTGCCGTCAAGTACCGTGGAATCTTCATCAACGACGAGGGCTGGTGCCTCAGGCACTGGGCCGTTCACAACTTCGAGAAGGACGGCACGCAGTCACTGGGCGTGAAGAGCTACGAGAAGATCTTCGAGATGATGCTCCGCTGCCGGCTGAACGTCATCTGGCCCGCGATGCATCCGGGTGGATACGAGTTCGTTTCGCGTCCAGAGAACATGGAGCTCGCGTCCAGGATGGGGATCGTCGTCGGGACGAGCCACTGCGAGCCGATGCTGCGCAACAACATCTACTGGGACAAGAATACGCAGGGGGAGTGGAACTACGTGACGAACAAGGGCGAGATCGACAAATACTGGCAGTGGGCCGTCGACCGCTATGCAAAGCAGGAGATTCTCTGGACGATTGGCATCCGCGGCACACACGACGCGCCGATGGCCGGCAGTAGCATCGAGGACAAGATCGCCGTCATGGACGAAGTGTTCAAGACGCAGTTGAAGATGTTGGGGGGTAGGGGTCAGAGGTCAGTGGCGATGAATTTTATTCCGTACAAGGAAGTTCTGCCGCTGTACGAATCCGGGCTGAAGGTCCCGAAGGGCGCCTCGATCATGTGGGTGGACGACAACTTCGGCTATATCCGTCGTCTGGGCGGTCCCGGGGCCGCAGACCACACGGGCGGGATGTACTGGCACGTCTCGTACTTCGGCGGGCCGCATTCCTACACGCACGTGTGTTCGACTTCACCCGGATTCATGTGGTACGAGCTGGGCGCGAAGTGCATCGACAACAACGCGAAGGAGACATGGATACTCAACGTCGGCGACGTGAAGCCGGCCGACATCCTCATCGACGCATTCGGCAAGATCGCATGGAGTCCGCGAGATTACGGTGCAGACGCGCAGACGAAGATTCTGCTCCAGTGGACCGAAAAGTTCGTTTCCGGTGAGGACGCGAAAAGCGTTGAACTGAAAAAACGGATCGTTCGCCACATGGACAACTACTACCGCCTCGGCACGATCCGCAAGCCGGAGCTGATGGCGAAGCAGTGGGTGGAGAAGCTGTCGGACGCCGAGAAGAAGTCGCTGACGACGCAGTACGTCGCGCTTGAAAAAGAAGACCTTGCAATCGAAGACGAATTTCGGAAACTTCCCGTTACCAATTACCCCGCCTTCGCCGAGGCTTCCGCGGGCAAGCCGTTACCCGTTCCCCATTCCCCGTTCCCCGATGCCTGGTTCGACGCCTTTGGCTTTCAGGTGCGGTTCATGGCGGCGGCTGGTCGCTACTTCCTTTCGCCGGACTATCTTGAAGAGTCCGGCAAGTTGAGAGTTCAGGAAGAGATCAACGCGCTCTGCAAGCGCTACGGCGAAATCTTCGGCGGCAAGTGGAAGGGCTTCTGGTTCGACACGTTCCCAGCGCGTGGTTGGGACAACACGGAGAATGGCTGGGCGGCGCAGATGCAGTGGCCGTGGAAGGAGCCGAAGAACGGGCGTCACTACGAAGCGACGCAGGGCGGCGACGGAATCGCGGAAAGCGACTGGATCGACGCGGCGAAATTCGTCCGCTCCGGCAAGGCGAAGGACGGCGCATGGGCCAAGGTTCGCGGACTCGGCGTATCCAACAGGGCGATGGCGCTTCTCCCTGTCAAGGAAGGCGCGGGCAAGGGCGCTTGGATGGAGTATGATGTTGAGGGGAACGGGGAACGGGGGCTGGGGAACGGGTATTATGACCTTGTCCTTCAGTTTCTGCCGGACTATAGATTGTATCCCGGGATGAAACTTCGCGTCGAGGTTAGCGTCAATGGCGGCGCACCACAGATTGTCGAGGTGCCGTATTCGGACGGCACGCGCGACGAGAACTCGCAGGGACGCAGCATGGCGGTGCAAGACAACTTCTGCCGAGCTTTCATTCCGTGTGGGCTTCGCGAAGGGAAGAACGTCGTTCGCGTCACTGCGCTTGACGCCGGTGTCGTGCTCGATCGCCTTGCGGTCCGCAGTGCCCCTGAAAAGATCACACATCCGTTCGAGAAGGCCGATATCGTCTGCACGACCGCAAAGGACGAATACAAAGTCGGCGAAGAGATCGCGTTTTCGCTCATGATCGACAATGCCTACGCGTATGCGCCGGGCGAGTATTCCCTCAAGTGGCGGATGTTTGACGACGACGGCAAGAAATGCGAAGGCAATGAGCCTCTTCCGCTGGCGAAGCCGCTTGTTCTTTCAACGACATTGACAAAACCTGGATTTGTACGTGTCAGTGCGTCGGTGGTCGGCAAGTACGGTGGGGAAATTCGTTCCACGCTGAAGCCGGGCGGGCCTCGCATCTTTTTCGAGGGCGGCATTGGCGCGGAAATGGACAAGATAAAGAGCGCTGTTCCAGAGCCAAAGGATTTCGACGCATACTGGAAGAAGCAGGCTGCGCGGCTCAAGGATGTTCCGGTCGAGGTTCTCGAATGCAAGGAGCTGCCTAGCAAGAATCCGAAGGTGAAGCTGTACGCGATCGCCGTGCGAGCGCCGGGAAGGGCTGTGCAGCCATCTAGCGCCAAGGCCAAGGATGTCGAGCGCGTGACGGGATATCTTTCTGTTCCCGCTGATGGCCACAAGGTTCCGGGGCGCGTGGAGTTCAGGGGCTACGGGGTTCATTACGAGAAAATGCCTTCGTGGTGGCTGAATGAAAATCAGGTTTGGTTCCTTGTCAATGCGCACGGTTGCGAGCTCGACCGGGAGGACGACTACTACCGCCAGCTCAAGGAGTCGCTGATGACGACAGACTCAAAGGGCCGTCGACATGAGTATGGCCTCAACCCCGACGAGAACGCCTCCCCCGACACGTCGTACTTCAACGGCATGGTCATGCGCGTTTTGCGCGCGCTTGAATACGTGAAGTCGCGTCCCGAGTGGGACGGCAAGAACCTGACGGTTGCAGGCGGCAGCCAGGGCGGATTCCAGTCCATCTGGGGCGCCGCGCTCGACAAGGACGTCACGCGGCTTGATTGCGACATCCCCTGGAATTGCGATGCCGAGGCGAACATCGAGGGCCGCATCAAGCCGACGTGGGGTGCGGAATGGTCGCCGGGTCTTGCATATTTCAACGGCTGCAACATGGCGCGTCGCATACTTCCGCCGAAGGTCGTGACGATCTACCGCGCTGCGCTAGGCGACGAGCTTTGTCCCCCCGCCGGAGTTGCGGCATTCTACAACGCGCTTCCGTGCGAGAAGTCGGTTAGGTGGGTACAGGGTTCGACGCATGGCTATGTGCCGCAGTACAAACGCCACGAATTCGAACGAAAGGAAAAGACGAGGCGATGAACGATGGGGTGTCGAATTGCCCAAACGGGCGATGGCGGAGGTATTGGCGACAATGATACAATAGCAGTATGAAAATAGCTACTGCTTCCATTGCCGGGATTATATCCCTTGCCCTTCATGCCGCCAACCCGATCTTCACCGGCAAGTGGACGGCCGACCCGGCTCCGCTCGTTGACGGCGACACGCTGTACCTCTTTACGGGACACGACGACGCGCGCGAAGGCGAGATGTTCCACATGGAGGACTGGCTCTGCTTCTCCACGAAGGACTTGAAGACGTGGACGGATCACGGCGCCATCCTGCGCACCGACTACACGCGCGAGGGCAACAAGGAAAACGTGTCCGTTCCGAAAGTCGAATGGACGAAAGACGCGAGCGCATGGGCGGCGCAGTGCGTAAAGTCTCCGCACGACGGGAAGTACTACTTCTACTTCTGCGCCATATCGAAGACCGACGGCATGTGCGTCGGAGTCGCGGTAGCCGACAAGCCGACGGGTCCGTTCAAGGACGCGATCGGCAAGCCACTCGTGCGCGACCGCGACACGCCGTCGCCCTACTGGGGCAACGACATCGATCCCAGCGTCTTCGTCGATTCGGACGGCACGCCGTGGATGGTGTGGGGCAATCCGGTCTGCTATCTTGCGAAGCTCAAGCGCAACATGGTGGAGCTCGATGGCGAGATTCGCGTCATTCCATTGCCCAACTACACGGAAGGTCCGTGGCTCGACAAGCGCGGCAACACGTACTATCTCATCTACCCGAGCCGTGCGCATCAGGGGTTCGGCGAACACCTTGACTACGCGACAGCGGAGAAGATCGAAGGTCCGTGGGCCTATCGTGGACGCCTAACGGGCGGCGCGTGGGGCAGTTACACGATTCATCCCGGACTCTGCCGCTTCAAGGGACGCGACATCCTGTTCTACCACGACGGCCATCTCACCATTAATGGCGTTGGCGGCGCGACCGGACGGCGCGGCGTTTGCGCGGAGTTCGTTTCGATTTCGCCCAGCGGTCCCATTGCGCCGTTCGAGCAGACGCGAGAGGGCCTGGACAAGGCGGGATTTGATGGCAGGGGCAATCCTGTAAATCATGTAAATCCTGTCTCAAAGACATTTTCTCCCGTCCCTGTCTTTGGGACTAAGGCGACGGGATTCCGTTTTGCCGAGCGCAATGTTTCGCCTGTTGTACGCAAGCCGATTGACTCGTTCGTCAAATGGGACGACGGCGCGGCATACAAGAGCGTAGAGAATCCGTTTATGGATTCGCCGCAGTGCGATGGCTTCAACATGCACGGACCCAAGAAGGACGCAATGCGCGAAGAGTTTACGCTTGCCGGGGATCTGCGGCTTGAAAGGATTGATTTCTATCTCACCGATGGCGAGGGCGGGGAAGTGACGATTGCGTTGAAGGATGGCGAAAGGGAAATCTTCTCCGTTCCCGTCAATTATGTCCCGCAGGGCTACGGCATCGCGTCGCTGACTATTGCGCAGGACAAGCAGCCGCTACTCAAGGCAGGTGTCAGATACACGCTCGGACTGCGTGGCAAGAAGGGCAGCGCTGTCGCCTACTGGCGGCGCGGCTTTGACGGGAAGAAGCCCCACGCGTTTGCGCTTTACGGGATCGGCGAGGAGGTCAAGCCGTTTGTGCCGAATGAGCTTTGCGTAATTGGCTACCAGACGCCGGGGAAGAAGGGCGGGCTTTCCTTCCTCGTCGGCAAACCAGACGGCACGTGGGAACATGCGTTCCACAAGGATTTCCGCTTTACGTATTCCAACCTCGGCAACTGGGGCGAGAAGTCGCTCGTAGAGCCGTTCGTGCTGAAGGCGAAGGACGGCGCGTGGCATGTCTTCTTCCCGTATGCGGGACGTCCGGCGTTCGGCCACGCCGAGTCGTGGAGCAAGGGCAATATTCGCAACTGGGGACGCGAGAGATGGATCGAATTGGGGAACGGGGAACGGGGAATGGGGAACGGTGGACTTGATCCCAAGGTCAGGGTGCACGCTCCGATTGCCGAGCAGATGAAGGACGGCTCTTTCGCGGTACTTTTCCTGGACGATGCCGGCGGCGCGTGGGCCGTGAAGACGGATGGCAAGAAAGCGCTTGCCCCGTGCAAGCAAATCGAGAGGTCCGTCTACGAAAAGACAAAGCGCAGGCTCGTCAAGAACGTGAAGTTCGAAGGACGCACATTCAAAGGCTCGGTCGTTTCCATCACGCCAGAGATGCGCGAGCTGCTGCGCTCGGATTTTGGCGAGTGGAAGAAGTTCCCGCCGTGGTTCATGGGTGCGGACAATGCGAAGGACGACCTCAAGCGCTACGGCGAGGCGGCGAAGGATGCGAAGCTGGCCTTGAAGTTCGACGGAAAGAAGGATTACGCCATCAGCACGAATCTTGTCGGCGTGTTCTTCGAGGACATCAACTCGTCGCATGAAATCTTCACGGTGAAGAACGGCTGGCGCGAGGACATGGTGAAGGCGCTCTCGGATCTGAAGCCGAAGTTCATGCGCTTCCCCGGCGGCTGCATCGTGCACGGACGCGACTTCAAGTCGATGTACCGCTGGAAGGAGACTGTCGGTCCCCACGGTACGCGCAAGGGCAAGCCCAACCTCTTCTGGGGCGGACATCAGGACTTCGAGCTCGGCTACTACGAGTACTTCATTCTCTGCGAGAAGATCGGAGCAGAGCCGGTGCCGATTCTTCCCGCCGGGTCGAGCTGCCCGAATCCGCAGGTGTGGGTGACGGAAGAGGAACTGAAGATCCTTGTCGATGACGCACTCGATCTCATTGAATTTGCGAACGGCGATCCGACGAAGTCGAAGTGGGCGAAGCTGCGCGCCGACATGGGGCATCCCGCGCCGTTCAACTTGAAGTACGTCGGAATCGGCAACGAGGACGACATCAACGACTACTTCGAGCACGGTTTTACGGCCATCTACTCGGCCATGCGCAAGAAGCATCCGGAAATCACGATCATCGGCTCGGCGGGTCCTGCCGCAGGCGGACG
>Ga0310786_10007090_pt1 | contig 14714 bp, 4 predicted proteins | sample AusTroGonzalo_MG_FD_203881 | JGI IMG/M metagenome (GOLD analysis project Ga0310786, IMG submission 203881) | Bovine rumen microbial communities from tropical cattle in Woodstock, Queensland, Australia - Gonzalo_03 (v2) (version 2) | ecosystem: Host-associated > Mammals > Digestive system >... | reverse complement strand
CAAGATGTTGGCTGAGAACCGTGCCAAGTCACTTACAGAATATGTGGAGCATCAGTACAACCTGCCAGCCGAGGTGTTCGCACCTGCTGAGGCAACGCCCGAAAACTGGGAGGGTTTGCGCGCTGCCGTGATGGATATGGATGAGGCCACACTGCCTCACAAGCAGCAGATACTCCCTATTATAATTAAGGTGTTGGACGATCTTTCGAATAAAATCACTAATCAGGCTGACCGTGACGAACTGTCCATCCGCAGTAAGTACCCCGAGGAGTACCGCTATCTGTTGAAGGAGGTCTATCCTGGTCTGCGTCGTTCTGATTATGAGATATCCTTCAATTTCCACGACTTCACGCTCGAGCAGGCCAAGGAGATCTACAAGATTAAGCCCTATCAGCTTTCACTGCGTGAGATGTGGGATGTGGCCCAGACCATGCAGCCCCACAGTCCTGAATATAATAAGGTGATGCAGACGGCTGTCAATGTCTATCCCGATGCGCCTGAGGCCCTTATCAACCTGGCCAATGTGGCTATCCGTCAGAAAGACCTGTTGAAGGCTGAAACCCTGCTGGAACGTGCCGGCGACAGTGCCGAGGCCCAGAATGCCCGTGCTGTCATCGCCATCATCCAGAAGCGCTATGCCGATGCGGAGCGTCTGCTTAGCGATGCTGCCAAGAAAGGCCTCGATGTCAGCAAGAACCGCGATGCAATTCAGTTATTAAAATAATCAATATATAATCAATTTAATATTAACTCTTTAAAACAACAAGCTTATGAAAAAATTAAGTTTCTTAGCATTGGTAGCAGCAGGTATGCTGTTCGGTGCATGTTCAAGTGACAAGGATGATGTCAGTGTTATTGGTCCTGATGAGAACGGAGGTGGCAATTACCTTGCCATCCGTGTAAATCTGCCGACGGTCTCTAACCACTTCATGACACGTGCTGACAACACGAATAACGTTGCTGACGACAACAACGATCAGGTAACTTATAAGGACGGTCTGGATACAGAGTGGGAAGTGAAGGATGCCACGTTACTCATCTTTGAGAATAGCTCTGAAAAGTTTATCGCTGCTTATGACCTTTCTCATGAATTTACCCAGACTGGTAATACAGAGGACAATGTTACAAGCTATTCTGAGAAATATGTGGTGAAGGTGAGCGGTAGCGTAAAAGCTAACGACCTAATGCTGGTTGTCCTGAACAGGAACAGCTTGTTTTCCTATAACACAGACAATACTGTAACGGTAAATGGAACAAAATTCTCATCGAGTAACACCTATACCAATTTCCAGAGTGCGCTGACGCAGGTATCGGAATTAGGTGCAGGCACCATGCATAGTGCTTCCGGTGGTTTCTATATGGCTAATGCCCCGCTGGCAAACCTGGCCGGTTCGGGCACTTCTGAACCGACAGGAGCTAATGTGCGCGTACTTGTTCCTATCACAAATGTATATGGAACTGAAACTGAGGCAAGGGCTTCTACCACAGTTGACCAGATTTATGTAGAGCGTGGAATGGCCAAGGTGACGGTTGAATCCAGCACTGGTTCATACACCAATTCAAAGATGGGTGGCACAAAGTCTATTACTTGGACTGTTGATAGCTGGACGCTGGACAACACCAACAAGAAGTCTTATCTTGTTCGTTCCACTGAAGGACACAGCGGATTCCTTGGTTTAAAGAGCAATAGTACAACGGTAGCCACAGCTCCTGTCTATCGCTATATAGGTAATGCACAAATCAGTTTCCCCTCGGCACAGACTTATGGATACCGCACTTATTTTGCCAAGGATCCCAATTATGATACAGATGCTTCCAGCGAACTCAGTAGGGTGACATCTTCTACAGTATTCCAGACAACATTTGGTGATGATTACCCCCAGTACTGCTTTGAGAATACCTTTACAGTAGCTAATCAGAATGTCAACCAGACTACGCTGGTTCAGCTTTCTACTACTACCACATATAAAGTTGGTGAATCAGATGTGACAACAGACCTTTACACCCTCAACGGAAACAGAAGCATCATTTACGATGGAGATGGAATAAAGGGGGTAATTGCCGAAGCTGCAGCCAACTATCTTATTGCCAATAAGGCAACATACGTCAAGACTGGTGAAGAGGGAAGTATTTCTTCGTCAGATATTACGGTAACTTTAGATGCCTCTGTAAATGCTGGAACGATTACTGCTACCAAGCTGACGCCCACAGGTAGCACTAAGACCTCGCTGACATCTGCCGCTCTCAATAGCGACGACCTTATTGATGCCATCGTTACCGCAGTTAATACAGCGGTTGGCACTGTAGTGAAGTATAAGAATGGTAAGAGCTACTATCATATCCGCATCAAACACTTTGGCGATAACTTGACTCCTTGGAACAATGGTGAGACTCCTACCCCTGGACTCACAGGTGGTGTTTATCCTAGTACAAACCGCGATGGTAATTATCTGGGTCGTTATGGTGTGCTTCGCAACAACTGGTACAACCTGAAAGTTAATAGCATCCGTGCTCTTGGTGAACCCAATCCCGTTACGACTGCATGGCCTAGTACTCCCGATGATGAGCTGGACACCTACGTTGTATTCCAAATCAATGTCCTCTCTTGGGCTAAGCGTCCGACTCAGAATGCAGACCTCTAATAACAAAGAATTAACTTACTAATCTTTCTTTTCGACAATGAACGTTCGACTCATCATACATAAGAGTTTGCTGGCCGTGGTGGCCGCATTGACAATGAGTAGTTGCGACATGATGACAGAAGACCTGAGCGACTGTCCGACAGGCCTCTACGTCAACTTCGTCTACGACTATAACATTCAGCGGGCAGACATGTTCAAGGATCATGTCGGCGGCCTTACGCTCTATGTGTATGATGAGTCGGACCGACTTGTCGCCCAACGGACGGTGAGCGGGAGCGAGCTTTCTCGTTATGGCTTTAACATCCATTTTACGGAAGATGAGTTGGCTCCCGGTCACACGTACCGTTTGACAGCTGTCGCCATGCAGAAAGACTGGCAGATGGCCTTGACAACTCCCGGCGCGAAATACCGCATGCCGGACTTGACTATTGGTGCTGATCGCAAGTCATTGACCGTGAAGCTCGATCGTAATACGGCCGTTCCCTACCATGAGGTGTCGGCTGTAGCGCCGCTTGATACCCTTTGGCACACGCTGACCACATTGAATGCGGAAGCTGCAAATCTGCCCTCTGCTACGAAGTATCGCCTGATGAGCGACGGAACGGCAAACTCGAACGGTGTTGAGACTGTTAGTATAGTTCGAGGTGAACCGACTTACGTTACTGTCAGTCTTATCCGCGACACAAAGCACCTGAATCTCTCGCTGCGTGAGATTGATCACCCCGAGCGGGTGAATCACGAGGACTACGATGTGTTCATTATGGATGACAACGCCGATGTGGACTACTTAAACAACGTGATTACCCCTAACGACACCATCATCTACCATCCATACGCCCAATGGACAACAGAGGTGAAAAGTGATGGGCTGACAACTGCTGACCGCTCGGCCCACTACGACCTGATGTTCAACCGCCTGAGGTACAACACCACGACACAGAAAAACGCAGTGTTGTGCATCCGTAAACGGGCAACAGGTGAAATGGTGGCCCTTTTCAACCTGCCGTATATCCTCTGCCAGGGACGTATGGCCTATGAAATCAATGCCTACCAGCCGCAGGAATATCTCGACCGTGAGTACGACTACCGCCTGGAACTTTGGCTGAAGGGCGAGAAATGGCAGGAAGGAGCATTTATCACAATCTGCGTCGATGTTCTCTCGTGGGCAAGGCGCATACAGTATGTGTCACTTTAATATATAATAAGTAATGAAACGACTTCTCCAGATATTGACCTTTACCTGGCTGCTGGCAACCATACTGACAGGTTGTTACAACTATGACGATATTGACACTATCGAGAGCGAGGTGGACATATTGTCGTGCTTCAATGCCGAGGGTAAGGCATGGTTGAATCTGGAGATTCCGCTCGGCTACCCATCCACCACGACACGTGCCACTACCTTCGATGATGGAGCAGATGCCGAGTATGCTGTTCATAACGTTATGATAGTGCTGTTCCATGGTACCGGTGAGGCTGATGCTGAAGTTGCCAGCACTTATAATTTCACATGGACGGAATCGATGGATGCTACGGCTCAGGTCACAAAGAGGCTTCAGGTGAAATCGGACAACATTGAAAAGGGAGACAACATCTATTTGCTTGCCATCCTCAATGCAAGTCCAACCATAGCAGCAAACACCTCATTCTCTGACCTGATGGATAACTTTGCCAATATCACTACTACTGATGGCAGCACAACGTATTTTGTGATGGCCAATGCACCGTTAGCCACCGCAAACAATGGAACAGGTACGGTACAGACGCTGGTCCAAGTCAGTCCGATGTTCTTCTTTGCTACAGAGGATGAGGCAAAAGCTAACCCTGCCGCCCACGTCTATGTGGAGCGCGCCGCTGCTAAGGTGTCGGTGGGGTTAGGCGATATTCCTACTGTCACTAACGGTTCCTATACCGACTACTACGTAAAAGGCAATCCCAATCTGGTATTCACCGACCAACATCTAGCAGATTATTCTATCTACAACTATAATACACAGAGCTATCTTGTGCGCCATTTCAATGCTACCAACTGGCTATCCCTGCATCGCGACGGCAGTAGCGACTATCGCTTTGTTGAGCCACAACCATTGCCATACGGTGATACGCGTTATCGCACCTACTGGGCTACAGATGCCAACTACAGCTCTGACATGACCAACAATGCGGTAAAAGGCTGGAAGGAAATGGGTGAGAGCGATTACTGTGCCGAGAACACGATGAATTTGGAACACATGGACATAAAGAACAGCACGCTGGTATTAGTAAAGCTGAACCTGAACAACTACACCAGCTTCTATACAACCAGTGTGACGGGTAGTGACATTATCTACCAACTGCCCACGAACCCCGATAGCGAAGAGGGCACCAGTGCCAAGGAGTCGTTTGCACGACAGTTGTCAAGTGCTGCTTCCCGCAGGGCTGCAAAAACAAGCGACATGCACTACTATGTGTCGTCTGCACGTACCATTGACGAATATTTGCGCGAGTGGCTCATGCAAACCAATACTGCAGCCCGTAATTGGGTGAACACCTACGCTGCTGGCGACGCTAACCGCATCATCATCACCCTTGAGGATGGCAGTGGTACGAAACCTGGTCCTACAGGTGGCGGACGGGCTACCGTGAAGTGTACGCAGAAGGCTCGGACTTTAGGCTCGACAGGTGATGACGCTTTCAGTGCGTTAGGGCTCGACACCTATTTTGCCAACAATATCATTGTCAACTACTACGAAGACGGTTACTGCTACTACCTCGTGCCCATCATGCACTTCGGTGACACGCAGACCCCTTGGCAGTCGGCCGCCGCAATGACTGGCAGCACCGCCGAAGCCGCCTACGGCACCAACAATGCCGCCTACCTTGGCCGCTACGGCGTGGTGCGCAACAATTGGTATAACATCTCGATAACGGGTGTCAGCCACGTCGGATCATGCAATGCCGCCCTGCTCTTCACTCAAATGGCCGATCAGGCAGACGACACAGTGGAGCAGCTACTCAATGCCAAACTGGTCATCAGTTCTTGGACTTCACACGACGAAACGCTATAATAAAAAATGATAAGAAAAGTGAACATATTGGCCTGTTGCCTGCTGTTAGGAGCATTGCTACTTACAGCCTGCTACGACTACGACGGCTACGACTATCAAGAGATCGGGTTGTCGAAGGCAGACCGTCTGGCCAATGCCGATTCGCTTTATCTAAATCTTAGCATCACCAATACTTCAGATGTCACTCGTGCAACGGAAGTTGGTACTCCAGACGAAAACGCCATTTATGACGGCATACTCTGTATCTTTGAAGGTACTGATGCCGCTACCGCTACCCTCAAGACAGCCACAGTTATAGACCAGCTTATCAGCAACCCGAATCCAAATGATGATGCTGATGCTCATCATCGTCCTTATTATGGCGGTACTGAAACTGAAATCAATATCACCCAGCGTCTGGCAGAAGGTACCCATGCCTATGGTAGCAACCTCTATGCTTTAGTCCTGCTGAATACCACGAAATCCGGATTCAAGGCCAATGCGAACACGCTTTATCATAATGGCAGTAGCCAAAGTACTAAGACATTGGCACAGATACAGACACTGACGCTGAATTCAGTAGGGAGTATCGACGAGCACGTAGGTCTCTTCATGTCTAATGATGCACTGGTGCCCATCACCCCTGCTAGCCACCTCTTTGACACTGAGACCGAAGCTGCCACTCATTTCGATACAGGCCATATTATCATCAATGTGGCTCGTGCTGCTGCCAAGGTAACTATTCATAGTGCGTTAACATCGGGTGACAATATCACTAATATTACACTCAACAACACCACTACAAAGGCAAAGTTCCATACCATGCGATGGATGCTTAAGCCTGAACCAGGTTATACTGACATCGACTTTACTGATTTTCATCAGCAAGCATTGAAGAGTGATGAGGTGGTTTATGTAAAGCCGGGCAGCGGTTTCAGTGTCGTGGTAGAACTGCAGGTGAAGGATGGCTCGTTCTTGATAGATGAGGCCTATAAATATCAGAGTGGTAGCGATATCAGGTTCTATACCAATCTTCAACCGCTCATAGAATACTTAATGGAAGGGTGGACCAATACTCACCACAACAATTACCCAGCCATCAGAACGAGAACGGCAGCAGAGGTGTTCCGTCATCCCACTTTCTATATTAATGATAATGGCTCGGTTAATATGACTCTTACTAACGATAGCTTTACAGGTGAAGGGGAACAGGGCGCTTTAGTAAGTCTTGCCGGCACACTTAAAGGTCTGCTTACCGGCTATCGCGATGCAAAAATGTATTTCACCTATGCCGTCGGCAACTTAGCCGCCAATAATTCCTATACGCTGACTTTCGAAGATAGCAGTATTACCGGCATTGGTCGGCCGACACCGACTCCGCCGACTCCGTAGAAAGGTAAAAAATGTGCAACAGATAAAACGAGATACTACGATGATGACGAAATATACATTTTTCCGCTGGATATTCCTTGTTATGCTCCTGCTGCTGACAGTGGGAGTCAATAAGACGTGGGCGCAAAATAGAGTGTACCCTAAAACGAGAATGACCTACGTCGATGCTAATAACCCAACAACATCATATAGTGAGATAGGATGGGGGAGCACTGCGAAGGCTGGTTGGAACTATGTCGGAAATGACGGTGGCTATCCATTTGTTGAGATGGGAAACTCGGGTGAAAGATGTATTACCTTTATTGAGGTGGATGCCACACAAGAGTCCAATGGCACGTCCATCAACGCAGGAACTATTGTAAAAGCAACCCTACATGCAAAAATATCTGGTACATGTGACAACCAACGTCAAGCCGTTTGGGCTGTAGGTTATAATAATGAAAGCTGGTGGGATAATGGATTGTCTTTTAATGATGCTTACTTACCAAGGCATTTCATTGATTTAAACAATCAATTGACCACGTTCACTTCGAGTGCAAGCGTATTTGAAGACCGTATCTTTGATATTACCGATGCCATCAAGAACGATGGTGACCGCAAAGTCATTCTTGTTGTCTATGAAACAGCTGAGGGTGGTGCATATATAAAGGAACCTTGGGTGGAAATCACCTATAATAATAATGCTGATTGGGTTGTAGAGAATTTTACCGTGGATTTGACATGGTTGAACAACAGCAACCAATTTGATGGCATGCCGAAACTATATAACACCGATGGAAGCAACGTCACGCCGTCAAACAATGTTACTTACGACAATTATGATGTGGTGGGAAACGGCTTTACCGACTATCCTCCACGTCTAAAGGGGATTGGTGATGTTACTGTTACAACCTCTTATGGTGACAGTTACACCCTGCATGTGACAGGTACTACTGTCAGTGGTACATACGATGCCTTCAACAACCAATACACCTTTGGCCAGGTAGGTATTATCAGTGATCGTACGTTCAATCAGGTAGAAGGTGTAACCATGACCATCAACGGTGGCCCAACAGCTGTGGTTGTAAATGCAAATGGCATAACGGCACTGAAAGTTATCGATGGGAATGGCTACTCACAGCCTAATCTATGGGTGCCTGATGGTTCTGACCCTATTGTCGTACCTCGAGAAGGCACTAATGGCGGTACTTTCTATAAATTTGTTCCTTCTGTGAATGGACATATCTATTTTGAGGGTAATTTTGTTGCTGCCAGATGGGTAAAGGATGGAGTGATAGAAAAAGAAAATCTTTATAGCACTAAGGATTTCGAGGTGGTGGCAAATTCTACTTATTACCTTTATAATCCTGGAGATGCCAGTGCTGGTACCGTTGTTCCTTTGCTTCATTCCTACCGCTTTGAACCTGATTTGGACAGAAGTACGCTGAACTTCAAGAACCCTAATGCAAACATTAGTGTTGAAGCGAGTGAGGGTAGCTATACCAATGAGGCAATTTCCAGTTTAGGACTGCCAGTTACCTATTCTATCACGTCTGGTGGTCAGTATGCCAATGTTAACTCCTCAACTGGTGAGGTTACGTTCATCAAGAGTCAACTGGCTTCGGCATCTTTCCCCCTTACCATTACCGTTCAGGCACAGACTAATGCTTGGAATGGATATCCCGCTGCAACAGCTACCTATAACCTCGTGCTTATCAAAAAAACATGGATATTTGATGATAATGAGTTGTGGGCAACAACGGGTAGCGAGTTGAGCAGTAATTGGACGCACAATAGCAGTACTAACAATTACCGCAATGGGACACCGCATTATGAACTAACTAAAAAGTTGACCAACGAACCACTGACAAAGGATGGAACGAATGAGATACCTGAGTTCAAGGGCTTGAGATTCACCACCGACAATGCCACCAATCGTCTTGATATTGCTCCCAAAGATGAATCTTCTAACTATCTGGCTTGCGTAAACACCACAATCTTCATTGATGATGTGTTGGCAGGACAGACAATTACCATTGATTGGTATTCCACCCGTAGCTCCAGTGTTAGAATCAAAGATGCAAGTGGAAAATATACGGACTATCAAGGTTCGAACACCATTGCCAGCTTTACAACAACTACTGCTGGTACTGTTGAAATAAGTATTGGAGCAGTCGCAACTTATATCCGCTCTATCAAACTCTCTTCGCCTGTCAGAGCCACTGGTACACTTACCTATGGCAAAACATTGATAAACGTTAGCGATACAGAAAACCGTACAGGCTATACCATTAAAGATGAGGCTACGGGAGCTGATGCCAAAAACTACTATTACGGTCCTGGCGCCTTCCAAAGCAGTAACACGGCTGTTGCTACCGTTGATGACCACGGCAATGTAACAGCGGTAGGTGAAGGCACGGTCTTCATTACTGCTACAGCATCACCAAAGAACAGCACCACTCATCAGACCGTGACAATGATTACGGTGTTTGAGGTCACGAATTCTACCTACTTATCTTCGGCAACCACTCGTACTCGTACCATCAATGTGGAAAAGCTACTCTATGATGTGGGAGAAAACGGAAAGAGTGCCAATGACGGCCTTGACCGTACCGTGCCAGGCTTCACGTTGTCGTTCAGTGGAGGACAAGGCGTAAAGTGTAATTACACAGGAAGACTGACATTGAGAAATCAGGACGGTTCGCAGGGTATAATGACCATTACCCCCCGCTCTCTTGGTAATTATGTTGGAATAGCCAAAGTGAAACTGTCCGTTTCGAATCTGATAGGCAGTCCTCAAATAACCTATAATGCGTATAACGGAGAAAGGACGGAATCTGTAACAGACGGTGTCTTGGAACTTAATTATATCTATTCCAGTCCACTTCAAATAAAGGCTATACAAGGCTCGTTTGATATTAGCGAAATAAAGATTTATTATACTTGCGAAACAGATGTTGATAATTGTCTTGATGAAACTAAGGTAGCACCTGCCTTCAGTTTCCCAGCCTATAAGCAACACTATATGCGTGTTCCTGGTGACAATCGTGTGTTTGAGAATGACAAGCCAACATCGTCGAATCCACAGTGCTTCCGTGCCGATGATTTCACATACACATCGAGCAACACACGAATCGCTACAATTGATCAGGACGGTGCAAACGGCAAACTTGTCGCTTCCGGTGAGGCAACTATCACTGCCACATTCGCCGAAACCGATTACTTTGCTCAGTCTACAGCCGCTTACACCGCTAGTAATACTTTACTGCCAGGCGAAAGCTATGAAGGCATAGAGATAACAAATGGACAGTTTATCCACATTACCGCCAAGGCATCTTCCAATAACACTACACTGACGATTGAGAATGCGGCAAATAACTTGATATACGGCACAGAACAGGAGCGCCAAAATACCTATGTGACTGGCAATGTCAGTGTGAATTTGAAGAATCAGACTTCGGAAAACATTACAATTTATTCATACCAGATTATTACTTCGAATATTAAGGCTTGGCTCTACTATGAAGGACAGGAAGAGAACTTCTCTGCCCAGGTACAGTTCACTGGCTTCCCGACGGGACCAATTGCAGGTTTCAAGGTCTATGATTTTGCCGACATGAGAAACCCCATTGACCTAACGGATTCCTATGAATTGACAGATGGGAGCGTGTACGCCATCCAAGCTAAGGAAGGCTACGCACTGATTAACCCTAATGGGGGAACAGATGAGACGTGGTATTCTGGTACTGGTGATGCAAATACTCCAGCAAGCGGAGAAGCAGGAGGCAAATCGCAAATCCGTCATGGCCTGACAAAAAAGGAAGGTATGGCAGACGGCTACCCCGACAACCTGCTTGCCTTATCGGATGTCACTGTAATGACTTTTGGACCGGATAACAAAGTAGTATGGAGGTTTGAAAATCAGTTTGCCCATCCAGGCACTTCAGGTGAGATGGGTTCGCAATGGAGCTACACTAATCCAGGCCCTGAGCGCGAGAAATACTACCAGACCTACTTCAGCAGTTTCATGCCGATCCTGAAGAATGGAGACGTGGCTAAAGATAATAACGTGGGTGTACTTGTCAGCGGTGATATGCGTTATTACTGTGGAACATCTGCTCTGCGTCTGAACCTGACGACGGTCAACGCTCACATGAAGTTCCCTGTAAAGGAGAATATGGAAGTGGTTATTGAGGTGGCTTCCTCATCGGCTGACGTTATCAGTAAAATATCCAACGCCAAAGAAGTGAAGGCACCATACGCTCCAACAGACGAACTCTATATCTTGCGAGAAGGCGTGAATAGTCCTATCAACGCCTATTACCTTGCCGCTTCTGACGGTTGTATGATTTTTGATCCAGGTGATAAGGTGGGTGTCTATGTCAAGAGTATTACTTTGCAGGTTCCTGAATTGCATTTCGATGACGAGATAGTTACCGAACTTTCAGGTTCCAGCAATCGTACCGTTAACTATCAACCCTATAACGCAATTGAGGGTCATACGCTGACTTATACCATTAGGAACAACCAGTCACATAGTTTGGATGATAATGATGGAAGCTCAACTATTGGTACCGTTGCACAGATAAATAATAATACCACTGGTGATGTGGACATTATGGCTTGGGCCGAAGGTTGGGTGACCGTTGATGTGGTCGATAATCAAGCTACGGGTGTTGAGCCCAAATACGGCAGCTATCGTCTTTATGTGCTTAATCTCCGCTTTGCGCAAGATACTTATAACCTTACCCTTGACGCTAACGGTGAAGCATACTTCTCTGAACGCCCAATAGGTTACGACAAGTTGAAGACCCCCATTGAATATACCATGACATTAGGAGAAGGTAGTCCTCGTGGACGACTTATGCAATATACCAATGAGGATCCCACACTAACCACCTATAGAATGACAGCCTATAGTACTGGTACCATTACTATAACGGCTACATCGGGTAAAGCTACAACTTCATGCAATGTTGTGATAGGTGGCTTATCATTCCAATATGTGGCACCGGCAGTAAGTGAGCGTGAACTGCTTGATAATAACAGTACATTTAACAACCCGTTGCCTAATGGATGGAGTCGCTCACACTCATATACCTTTGATGTAAGCCGCAGTGCATACGGTGATGCAGTCACATGTAATACTCCTACTTTACAAAATGTAGATGGTAAAGACGTGTTGCAATTGACTGGTTTGAGTGGACATGGCGCAATTCGCGTAATAGTCACCAACACCTCATTGAATCAGTCTGCCCGCTTCGTACTCACGCTGGCCTATCCTGCCTCATCACGTAAGCGTTGGTCGTTCTTCCGAGCCAAAGACCATTACGGTCAGTGGGGACTGGAAATAGGAACTATAGCCAGTTATGTCAGTTATAATGATGTTGGTTCAAGTGCTACTGGCATCAGTAAGATGATTGGCGGATATAATGGAACTAATAGCAGTGATACTTGGTCAACCTCCAGTACATGGACGGAGATCTTCCGTAAAGGCGCCGAACTGCCACGCTGGGGTAATGACCGACCGCAGAAGGGAGATAATGCCTTCTATGTGCAAGAGACAGCAGGTCTTCAGATAGAAAGTGGTGAACGAGGCCTATATGTTGACCAGCCAGCCCGTGATCCCAACGACAAAAATGCCTATAACCATATAGGTATTCATAATAACGCTTCGATTACCATCCCGAAACTGAAGGAGGGCGACTACATCAGCCTGAATTTGAGCCGTGTGATTCCGAATAATGGTGCTATCATGACAGGTTATAACATCACGGATCTGCGCGGCAAGCCCGTAACGGATGAATTCACTATAACCCGTTCTCAAACTGACTGGAGTGGTTTGAATGATGATGGTTCACGCTTCATCCCTGGTTATTATACGTTTATTGCACATGATATGCGCGCGGCTAATGACCCAGACAAGATTGCACATCCGAACGAATTTAGCGTGACCTTTGATTTGCTTGACGAGGGATATCTTGATGTATTGAGTGTGGAAATCTACGACGGTGGACGCTATAAGCACACTATGACCGATATTAAACTTAAAGATCAGAATGTTGATGCGCCTAACCTTTTGTTGAAGGAGGAAGATGATATTGAGGATTTTTTGCTCAGTTACTGTCACCCCCTATGGTCCACCTCTACTGGTCCTTGTGAGTATGTGTTTAAAGGCGAGCAGGTCAATAAGACCGAGAGCTATACGACGACCGAGGCTCGCTACTGGGTGGATGCTGACCTGACACAGAAATTGAAAGATGACCGAAAGAACCTTGACGTTGAACTGGATCACGTCAAGTGGTACTCAGAGCGTGGGGTAGAGTATGAGGATGGCTTGCTGAAGGTGAAGAGCGGCTATGGCAAAGTGGTGTTGCGTATGAACAATTACACCGTAGAAGGTCGTTACTTGATCGGCTATACACCTGACTATACGCTTAACGTAGGTGTCATTCCACATAAGGATTACCCGCATACCTGGAACTTTACCAATATTTCAGGAGGTGAAGTGAAGGGGCAGGCTAATAATGTCTACAACAATATAAAAAACGATGGTGGAAACTGGATTGGAGTAGAACAAGGTGTCTATGAGCTGAATACCGATTATCTTGGCGCTTCTCTCTATGTGCCAGGTGGTGAGTTAGTAAGCACCAACCGCATTCTGGGGCAGCGAGGCGAAAATCCTGTATCTTATCCAAAACGTGGCTATGACGAGTTGAACGGATTAGGAGTAAATGGAAAGATTATCATTCCCGTCAGTCCCGTGCAAGCAGCGGCTCGAAAGCATACAGCTCCTCGTCGTGCAGCAGGCGATAAGGAAATCTTGCTGACATACAATGTTGAGAGTACAAGCATTACGGTTAATAGTGAGATTTCTGCGGGTGATGGTTCCATTCTGTTTGGTTCTGATAGTTTTGAGGCAAATGCTATCTCTTCTACTCACTATAGTTATCGTTGTGGGGGTGGTTTCTACACATACGTGAAACTGACACCTAAACGTGCTTTTGAAGCTGGTGATATAATTAATATCAAAGCACACTCTGATAACGAACATGGTGGAATGAGCTTCTGGACGTCAAGTACAGATATCACCAATCCAACACCCAAGCAACTTGTATCACTTACATTGAATGAACAAAATGTAGAAGAGACTCTGCAATATGTGGTCACACAAGGTGACGGTGTGCAAGGGTTAAGTTCCATTTGGGTATATAATAATGGTTTGACATCATGTTTAAATAGCGTCGAAATCACTTCAAACTATATGCCTGAAAATATGGGATATAACCTATATGTAGTTACTGAGACGACACTGACCCTACCTGACCTGAATGCTAACGGTAAGCAAGACTGGATATACATTTGTGCTGACCATGCACCTACGGCCATCACAAACGCTACTCCTGTGACTGAAAACAACGACCCCGATGGACCTGATGCCAATACAGGCAATTTCGTGTATAAGTATAAAGTTACTGATCCAGGTGCTAGTTATGTAACCTTTGCTGCTGGCACCAATATCTCTCAGATAGGTGTGACCCACATTTTGAAGGAAATACACTCTGTAGGTGGAGTCGGCTGGGCTACGGAAAGCCGTGACCATGCAATCGACCACACACTGACTGGTTTCTTCACCGTCAACGACGTGGATGCCTTCAAGGTAAGATATGACAGT
>Ga0310786_10007089_pt1 | contig 14715 bp, 14 predicted proteins | sample AusTroGonzalo_MG_FD_203881 | JGI IMG/M metagenome (GOLD analysis project Ga0310786, IMG submission 203881) | Bovine rumen microbial communities from tropical cattle in Woodstock, Queensland, Australia - Gonzalo_03 (v2) (version 2) | ecosystem: Host-associated > Mammals > Digestive system >... | reverse complement strand
TAAGTGCTGTCATCTGTGTAGTGTTTGACTTGAAGAACTTCATCTCTTGGTTGTTCAAAGGAGGAAAGAGGTTCAAAGGTTGCGACTCTAAGTCTGATGACAGTGGCATCAACTGCGGCGAAGAAATTGACTGTGATGCTATGTCAAAAGAACTTGAATCGTTCATGATGATGTACAACATTCCTAATGCTGATGCATTTTATGTTAATGTTAAAAACTTATTGAACAGCGGGACTAATGTGTATTTGACTGAACAAGACAGAAACAATCAAGAACTTTACTACAGAAAGTCTTTAGACAGTCGTTTGAAGAACATACAAATCAACAGCGTCTGTATAAAATTTGGAGAAGTTGAAGAGTCAAAAGAAATCAAAGCTCCAAAAGCTTCTGACATTGCAAACAAAGGTGACAAGTTCAATCTATACTTCTATTCATTCAATGACAAAGATGAGATAGTTCTAGCAAAAGCAGCTACTAGAGAAATCAAATTAAATAGAACGCAAAATGAGAGACAATTCTTTCTAGAAGCTAACTGGAATACTTTGAGTTCAAAAATCGATGCCAGCAAAGAAGACAGTCTCATAAGTAGCGGACTCATCAAGACATGTAGAGCTTGTACAAAGGAGGAACGAGAAGCAGTAGATGAGAATGCGAAAGAAATTGATAACTGGTTCTTTATTGAGTTTGAGACTCCAGTGACAATAGAAAAGCCATTCGAAAAAACTTCAAACGTCTTCGTCGGCATAGACATCGAAGAAGCTTAGCTTGCAATTTTAGCTTTGTTCTCATAAATAAATAATTTGTAATTCACATATTGTTTAACCCTCTAAAACTTTAATAGATGCAAGAAAGTTTAGAAAACAACCCGCTAAGCCTCGACATGCTTCTAAATGTCGACAAATCCCAAAAACTTATAAACGCTTCAATCCCGTCAGGAGAATTTGAGTGGCCAGAGTACAAGAATGACATGACTCGTATCAAAGCGATGTCAATCAAGTACAAGAACATGACAGCCGCGAAAGCATTCTCTGCTGAGTATGGAGTCGAAATCAACTTAGAAGGCGAAGAGAAATACTTCGGAAAAGACTTCAAAGTCGGAGAACTAGTCACAATCACTGGAATCAATGGAGTGCTAGAGCACGATGTCTTCTTCGAGATGAACAACACAACTATCATCTCAGTTGACATGAGAAAAGAGAAGAGGTTCTTGGATCTCATCGGTGAGACTGTTGAGTCGTTCTTAGAGAACTGCAAGTCAAAAGAGTACAGAGAAGCCTTCGTAGAGAAGAAGTTCAAGACCGTAGTGACAGACTCGAAGCCAGTGTTGAGAGTCAGCCTTCTGTCTGGAATCGCAAACACAGCTAAAGATGAGTTCTTAGAACAAATCAAGAAGCCTACTTCAGCTTACAACGCTAAGATTATCGGAAAGAACAGAGGTGGATTCATCATCGATGTGATGGGTGTGCAAGCATTCCTTCCGGGCTCACTCGCTGCAGCTAACAAGATCATTGACTTCGATGAGTACATCGGTAAGACAGTGATAGTGATGGTTGAAGACTACTTGAGTGAGATAAACACATTCATCTTCTCTCACAAGAAGTACTTGGAAGTAGCATTGCCAAGCTTGATCAAGAACTATGACTGGAGCAAGCAACACACTGGAACAGTGACTGGATGCAACAAGTATGGCGTCTTCGTAGAGTTCTATGACACAATCACAGGCTTACTACATGTTCTCAAGATGAACGAAGAGACTAAGAATAGATTCGAAAGCAGAGGATTCAAGCCAGGAGACGAAATCACTTGCTATGTTCATGACATACAGAACAACAAGCTAGTCTTGACTGACTTTGAGCCAGGAAGCGCTGAAGATTCGATCCAAGTCGGCACACAACAAAAAGGAAAAGTTGTGAGCACAGCTAAGATTGGAACATTCGTCCACTTGAAGACTGGTGAGACTGGAGTCATAAGAAAAGGAAAGAAGCAGTACAAGAAAGGCGACATCGTGAATGTAGAAGTAACTGAAGTGACTGAAGACAAGAAAATCTTCTTCAAAGAAGTCGAGAAAGAAGCTGAAGCAACAGAAAATTCTAACTACGCTCCAGATGCATTCGAAGAAGATAGCCAGATTGCTATCGTCTAATCAAGCAAGACTTGAGACTATGAAGCAGATGACTGAAAAGTCACCTGCTTTTTTGTTAAAAATAAATAATAAAATTATAGTGCATAATGAGCATATTGAAGTTTGACGACTACATAAAAGAGTTCTCATTGGACACATATTTTAAGAAGATCCTGTTCGTGACAAAAGACAGAAGATACAGTTGCATCTTCGGTGACATCTCACCAGAAGCTACTGAGAAGTGTGCAAAGCTGTTCAACAGGATGTTCAACTGGATTTGCTGGGACGAAGCACTCTTAAAGCGCAACGTAGTAGTTCCAGACAATCAGCCTGTCATCTGGTATGGCGGAGCTGGAATTGCATATCCGAAAGCTGATGAGTTCGTTGAGAAGTACTTGAATACTAAGAACATGTACAATATGCCTTCATGCGAGAAGTTCTCTGGGAACAAAGTGACATTCTCAAAAGAGTTCGGCGACTATGACTGGCACCCAAAGACGTGCTATGACTGGAGAGAAGCTGCTGAAGGGAAAGTCGGATTCCCATTCGTCGCTAAGATTTCGAACGGACACGCTGGACTTGGTGTGAAGAAGTTCGAAGAAGGCGAGATGACAGAAGAGAAGAACCGATTCTTGCTAAAGAAGCCGAAGAAGACTATTGAGAGAGAATATGAGCTCTATTGCCAGTGCATCGACTTCGATCACGAGTATCGCTGCATATTGCTTAGAGATGAGATGTTCATCTTGAATGAGAGAGTTCCCGACAAGAGATTTGACAAAGGAACAATAAAGACGAAGGGTGAGAACGACAAGATGCACTTCAACTACGTAGTGCAAGACTTAGAAAAAGTTGACCAGAGCTTCAAAGATGAGATCAAGAAGATTGCAACTGACATCTTGAAGAAGCATGACATGCGCATCTGGGCAATCGACGTAGTTCTTGACAAAGAAGGAAAAGCGTGGGTGCTAGAGGTAAACACAGAGATGGGACTTGGAGCTTCTAAGCTTTGCAAGTACTATCAAGTTGTCTATGAAGACTACTATAAGCAGCAGCTCCCAGACTGGTGGAAGAAGAAGATGTTTGAAGACATAGAGAAGCAGACATATGAGTTCACTTACAAGAATGCTAAAGAAGCGATAGAGTATTCTAAGTGGCCAATAGACTACAAGAAAATTTTAGAAGGATAACATGAACAAGATAACAGACAAGGAGATTCTAGAAGCAGCTATGATAGGCTACGAGCTAGAATTCATTTCTAATGAAGAGCCAATCAAGATTGCAAGAGAGCTTTCGAAAGTGCTCGGAGTGAAAGTAGTAGTTCCGATGAATGTTGATGAGTTCAACAAGCAGAAGTTGTTCTACCACTCTACTGCTAATGTGTCTGGAAGCCAGTTCAAGCTAGAAGCTGACTTCTCTGGTGGAATCAACTGCAAAGAGCTTATCACTGGACCGCTTCACTACAACGAAGCAAAAGAGCAGCTTGTCAAGATCCTCAATTGGCTCAAGCTCAATGCGTCAACTACTGACAGGACTGCTATACAGATAAATGTGTCATTCGACCAGTATATGATAAAATGCAAGAACATCTGTGAGCTTGACCCACTAAAATTCTGCTTGAGCTTCAATGAAGACTTTGTCTGGAAACGATTCCCTAACAGAAAGAACTCTATCTACTGCAAGTCTATCAAGAACATCTTGATCAATAACATATTCAACATCTCAAACTACACAGCGAGCAACTTCACAATCGCTCCTGACAGATACTACTCAGTGAACTTGACTAAGATCCCTAACAACTACTTAGAGTTCAGATTCATGGGTGGTGAGAACTATCACACGAAGAAGAAAGAGATTCTTGAGATACAAGACTACAGCATATTGAACTTGTACAGAATACTGAACATGCCAGAGTTGACATCAGTTGACAAAGAGAAGCTCGACAAGATATACAAAGAGAATGAGCCATTGCTGCTTGTCTACAATGATCCAGACTTCTTGAGAAAGTGCCTCCCAGGCATAGAGCTCACAGTCGACATGAACAATGATCCAGTTGTCATCAAAGCGATGTGGGGACATATCAAAGACGGATTCATAAACAGAGTCTCAAGAGCCGGAACTCGCAACATGAAGATAAACTATGACTCAGAATGCGGTGAGTGGCAAATCAAAGACGCTAAGCTCAAGATGGCAGAGCTCTCAAACACTACGTTCGTGAACTGCAGCGGCTATGGAATACTCACAGATTGCAACTTCTTCAAGTGCAAGATGGAGATGGTGCACTCAATAGAAGGAACAATTGACGGTGAGTCTACATTCAAGAACTCTAAGATAGAAGAGACTTCAGCAGAGAAAGGCACAGTGCTTGAGAACTGCTACATAAACAACAAGAACAAGATTTGTGACTGTGAAGTTGTCGGAGGCGTCTGGAGAAATGGACGATATGGACAGCACACTAAGCTTTCAAATGATTGCTCAGTAGTGTCATACAAAGAAGCTGCTATCCCTAAGTCACCGAAGAACTACGGAAGATACGAGATGCCAGATGAGCACCAGTTCACTAACTTGACTCTTGACAAACTAATTTTTAATCAATAGAGATGACTAAGAAGGAACTTATAAAGATAATGAAAGATGAGATCACAGTCTCATCTGCTCTTTCATACTCAATCCCAGATTCTGAGTTTGAAAGAATAATCTCTATGGCGCTTCGCTGGTTCTACATAAACTACAAGTTCGCTGTAGAGACTAAGTACTTCATAATCAAGAGAGACGTCTTCAAGAATGAAGTCTTCAGAAGGACTCGTTCGATAAAGATGCCAGATTGCGTTGTCTCTGTCTATGAAGTGAAAGAGATAAAGAACACTAGCAAGCTCGGCTACTTCGGTGCTGACTTCTCTGGCGAGAAGATGATTGCTCAAGAGATATATCTTTCACCGTTCAATGCTGATGATGTTGTGTTGAGGACAGCTTATGAGTCTTACTGGGACTTGTCTCAGGCGTTCTTCTTAGAGAGAATCGGCTATGACTACAATCACAACACAAACAAAGTGACTATACTTGGACGTGACCCTGGTTGCAATGTCTGCATGACTTGCTACGTGAAGATCCCACAAGAAGCGTTGTTTGAAGACTGGACATTCCAGAAGTACTGCTGCGCTCAAGCAAAGATAAGTCTCGGAAGAATCTTGGGAATGTTCACTTATCAACTCCCAGGCGGTGTCACTATCAATGCAGACTCTATGAAGTCTGAAGGCCAAGAGGAGCTTCAGCAAATTCTTGAGTCAATTGATCAGGAAAATGTGCCAGATTGGTTTCTTGTGTACCATGGCTAATAGTTCAATAAATAATAAAAATCGCTAATGCTCAAAGAGATATACTGCAGACCATCAGATGATCCGAATGCTAATGAGTTCATTCTTGAGCATTCAAATGTCTATGAAACACTGCTTGGAAAGCTCAGGCTCATTCTCATGACAGAACGTGGAAGTGTGCTTGGAGACCCATTCTTCGGCTCATCTCTTGAGACATTCATATTTGAGACGAGAGTCCCAGCTGGTGAGATTGAGAATGACATCAAGACACAGATAGCGACTTATATCAGTGAAGCAAGCTTGTTTGACATAAAAGTGAAAGTCTCTCTCCAGAAGGGAGTGACAAATGACACTGGAGTTGTCGACATAATAGTAAACGGATCAAAAGCATTAGGAATCATAGTTAAGTAATGGAACTTAAGATATTTAAGCTAAATAGGATACGATTTGGAGAGATGTATGATGATGCGAAGTCATACTTGAAGAGAATCTATGAACAAAGCGAGCAGACGTTCTCTATGGCATCTCCATTCGGACAGTTGCTGCAAGTCATAATCGACATGGGGCAGATGATCTTCTACTATATAGAAGACTCAATCACTGAGCTGAACATCGGAACAGCGACTCGTCCAGACTCAATCAGGGGAATCGCAAGGACTACTGGACACGACCCAGTCCGCTCTATAGCGGCTTCTGGAAAAGTCAGAATCTCGTACTCGCAAGACGCTGACATGTACGGAACGAAGCTCATAATCCCTAACGGCACTAGACTGACTTGTGAAGAGAACAACTTGCTCTACATAGTTGACTTAGCTTCCGAAGACATCAGAATCGAGATGGAGCCAAGATCGTACATCACTTGCAACATCAAGCAAGGAATCAAAGAAGAGTCTATCGTATACACAGGCACAGGTGATCCGTTGCAGTCATTCAATGTGAATCCAAAGGGTGGAAGAGAGATTGACATGAATGACATCAAAGTGACAGTCAACAGCGAAGAGTGGAAAATCTATGACTCGCTCTATGACATGTCAAGAGATACTAAAGGGTGTCTTGTGAAGACATCACTCACAAGTGGAATCGATGTCTTCTTCGGAAATGGCTACTACGGTAAGATCCCTCAATATGGAGACAATGTAGTAGTCGAGTTCTTGAGCACACTCGGAAGTGCTGGAAATGTGACAAACTACTCTTCAGTGACATTCAAGTTCGTTGACCCATGCTATGACTTGCAGGGCAATGAAGTCGACGTCTCAGATGCACTCACAGTCACAGCAGAGACACCAATCTCATTTGGAACAGACGCAGAGCCACTCTACTTGACTAAGTTGCTTGCACCAAGAATGAGCAGAAGCTTCGTGCTTGCAAACGCAGAAAGCTACATCTACTTCTTAGAGAAGTTCAACTACTTCTCATACATTGACGCATTCTGCACATTCGACAATGAGACAGAAGAAGACGCACTAGATGACAATGTTGTGTATCTTATGCTAGTGCCAGACATAAACAAGAGGAAGAACAACAGTGACAACTATTTCTCAGTCCCTCAGAAGTCATTCTTGCTGACTGCAGAAGAAGAGGAGAAGATCTATGACATTCTAGAGAAGAGTGGGCAGAAAGTACTCAATGTTGTCAACAAGATAATAAAGCCAGCAATCAGACGCTATGCTATGTTCATATCAATACGAATCTTTGAGAGCTACTCAGAAGACTTGATACGTTCTCAGATTGTTTCTAAAGTGAGTGAGTACTTGCTAGCGAACACACGTAGAGACAGACTTCCGAAGTCAGACATAGTCGCAATCGTAGAAGGAATTGACGGAGTTGACTCAGTGAACGTTTGGTTCATGTCAGAAGACTTTGAGAAATACAGACTTGGAAAGACAAGCACACTTGAGAACACATACAGTGAGTTCGACAAGAGATTCGACGACTTCGGTGACATAGTGATGAAGAAAGACGAGCTAGTGCTCATACGAGGCGGCTGGTATGACAGAAACAACAACTTCATCTATGACTCAGTAGAAGAAGACAGACCATGTGCTTGCACAATCATAGTTGAAGATGTCATTCCTAAGACATTCAACAACTCTAAGCATCAAGAGATGATGAAAACTATAAAGTAAGATGAGGAAGAAGAAAGAACTAAGGAAGAACTTGTGGTCAATACGACCAAGCTTGTACTACTCATCAGAGCACTCTCTTGACAGTGGTCAGAACTATGGATTTGACTATCATGGAAAGCTGTTCAAGAAGACAGTATCTCCAGTCATCTTAGACCACGGTGGAAGAAAAGGGATCTTAGACTCGTTCGATGTCTTGATATCATATCTCATCGATGCTGTGAAGCTCATAAAGAAGTTCAGAAACTATGCAATCGACAAGAGAGAAATAAAGATGCAATGATGAAGACATTCGCAGAGTATATAAAAGAATCAGTTGACTTTCGTCTTGGCGGCAAAGCTAAAAAAGGAATGCAATACAACTATTTTCCAAAAGACAGAGCTAAGCTCAAAGATCTCATGAAGGAGCTCGTAGAAGAAAGAGGCAATGAAGAAAACTTCAATGACATTGACACAAGCAATGTCACTGACATGAGTAATCTTTTCTTTTATGAAAAACAATTCAATGGAGACATCTCTACTTGGGATACAAGCAATGTCACTGACATGAGCGGTATGTTTTGGGGTGCATGGAAGTTCAATAAAGACATCTCTACTTGGGACACAAGCTCAGTCATTGACATGAACCACATGTTCTGTTATGCAACAAACTTCAATCAAGATATTTTTAATTGGAACACAAGCAAAGTCACTGATATGGGACGTATGTTTTATAACACAGCAAGCTTTAAACAAGATATCTCAAGATGGGATGTGAGCTCTGTAACTGATAGACCTGATATGTTCAACTATTGCCCAATTAAAGAAGAATACAAACCAAAGTTCAACATATGAAGACATTTGAGCAATACATAAGAGAAGCAGTTGACTTTCGTCTTGGCGGCAAAGCAAACAAAGGAGTGCAACGATACAATTATGCTCCAAAAAATGAAAGAGAGCTTAGAGAACTTATGAAAAAGCTCATAAAAGAAAGGGGAGATGAAGATGACTTCAATGACATTGACACAAGCTCTGTCACTAGCATGAATGGAGTATTTTGGGGATCAAAAAGCTTCAATGGAGTTATCTCTCAATGGGACACGAGCAATGTCACTAACATGGGGTTCATGTTTGATGAAGCAAAAAAGTTCAACCAAGACATCTCACTTTGGGACACGAGCAATGTCACTAATATTGGCCACATATTTCAATATGCAGAAAGCTTCAACCAAGACATCTCAAGATGGGACACAAGCAAAGTCACTGACATGAGTTATGTGTTCTGTGGAGCAGATACTTTCAATCAAGATATCTCTAGATGGGACACAAGTAAAGTCACTAATATGCAAGGAATGTTCTATTTGGCAGAAAGTTTCAATCAAGACATATCAAACTGGGATGTGAGCAAAGTCACTGACATGAAAGGTATATTCGAAGACTGTCCGATAAAAGAAGAGTTCAAACCTAAGTTTAAGAAATGAAGACATTTAGTGAGTACATAAAAGAAGCTGTCGACTTCAGACTTGGTGGAAGCCAGAACAAAGGTGATGGCATCAAGTCATTTGCTAGCTTAGTGCATGAAGACAATTACTGGTCATATAAAATCACTCTCAATAAAACTTTGAACACGATTTCAACATGCGAGATAGATAAATTTGTTCTCGAAAAGACGAGAGAAATGATTATGTCATCAAAGAAAAAAACTATAGAGCTGCAGGGAAGAACGGGAAAAAAGGGAAAAAGATTCTCTCTCATCTCAACATTCATTCCAGAAGAGTATGAAGATAAGAACATATATGTGCATGTTGATATGTGGAACGAAAGAAATGTCTACATCGCATCAACATACGAACTAAGTGACAATGAAATTGTTCAAGAACTGAAACAAATTGGAGCTTTGAAATGAAGACATTTGAGCAATACATAAGAGAAGCTGTTGACTTTCGTCTTGGAGGGAAAAGCAAAAAGGGAATGCAATACAACTATTTTCCAAAAGACGGAAGAGAGCTCAAAAAGCTCATAGCTAAGCTAACAAAAAAAAGAGGTAATGAAGGAGACTTCAATGACATTGACACGAGTGAAGTCACTGGCATGAGAGAAATATTCGAGAGAGAAACACGCTTTAATGGAGACATCTCTCAATGGGACACAAGCAATGTTACTGACATGATGTGGATGTTCTTCGGAGCAAGTTCTTTCGACAAAGACATCTCAAATTGGGATGCTAGCAATGTGACAAGCATGCGTGAGATGTTTGGTCATGCAATAAGCTTCAATCAAGACATATCTAGATGGGATGTTAGCAAAGTCAAAGACATGGATTTTATGTTTTATGGAGCAATAAGCTTTAAACAAGATATCTCAAGATGGGATGTGAGCTCTGTAACTGATAGACGTGATATGTTTATCAATTGCCCAATCAAAGAAGAGTTCAAACCCAAGTTCAACATATGAAGACATTTGAGCAATATATAAGAGAAGCAGTTGACTTCAGACTTGGAGGAAAAAGCAAAAAAGGGATGCAATGCATCTATTTTCCAAAAGATAGAAAAGAGCTTAGAGACATCATAAAGAAGCTCGTAGTAGAAAGAAGTGCTGAAGGTGACTTCAATGATATAGACACTAGCAAAGTCACTGACATGAGATGGATATTCGACGAAATGAAAAATTTCAATGGAGACATTTCTGCTTGGGACACAAGCAATGTCGCTTATATGTGTTTAATGTTCTGTGAAGCAACAAACTTCAACCAAAACATCTCTAACTGGGACACTAGCAATGTGATCGATATGAGTTCTATGTTCAATAAAGCAGAAAGCTTCAATCAAGACATCTCAAGCTGGGACACTAGCAAAGTCACTGATATGAGCTGGATATTCCGTGATGCAAAAAGCTTCAACCAAGACATCTCTAGATGGGATGTGAGCAAAGTCACTGACACGAGATATATGTTTGATGGCTGTCCAATCAAAGAAGAATATAAACCAAAGTTCAAGATATGAAGACATTTGAAGAGTATATAAAAGAAGCTGTTGACTTCCGTCTTGGAGGAAAAAGCAAAAAAGGGATGCAATGCATCTATTTTCCAAAAGATAGAAAAGGCCTTAGAGACATCATAAAGAAGCTCATAGTAGAAAGAAGTAATGAAGGTGACTTCAATGATATAGACACTAGCAGTGTGACTGATATGAGATGGATATTCGACGAAATGAAAAATTTCAATGGAGACATTTCTGCTTGGGACACAAGCAGTGCGACAGATATGGAAGGTATGTTCGATGATGCGTATCACTTCAACGGAGACATCTCAGATTGGGACACAAGTAATGTCACTAACATGAGCAGAATGTTCTGCAATTGTGGCAATTTCAATCAAGACATCTCTAAATGGGATGTGAGCAAAGTCACTAGCATGTCATATATGTTCTTTGATGCAGAAGAGTTCAATCAAGACATCTCTAACTGGGACACGGGCAATGTAGAAACTATGGAAGGAATGTTCAAATGGGCAGGAAAGTTCAATCAAAATATAAGTGGCTGGGATGTGAGTAAAGTCGAAGACAATGATAACATGTTTTATAAATGCCCAATCAAAGAAAAATTCATACCTAAGTTCAAGATATGAAGACATTTGAAGAGTATATAAAAGAAGCTGTTGACTTTCGTCTTGGAGGAAGCAGTAACAAAGGACTTAATCAAGACAAATGTCAGTTTGGACTAAGATATATTAGACATTTTCAAGACAAAAAGGGAGCTGATGGATTTATCGCTTTGTTGAATGAAATCGAAGACTGGACTGATATCACTTCTAAAGAACTAGCTGCGATGAAGAAGTGCAATTCAAACATTAACATGTTAGACTACATGGAGTTGTCAGATCATGATTTTTGCAGAATCTTCAATTACACTTCAGAAAAAGAAAAGATGGAGAAACTTTTGACATCTGAAAAGTGTAAGCTTTATGATTCTAAGCCAGTCATTATGAGAGGTGACATTGTATTCCCATCTAGCAATTCAGATGTCAAAGGCAAAGACTGCACTTTCTATGTAAGAGTTCTTGTAGATAGCGACAATGAAATAGTCGCACTTATTGGAAAATACGATTATGATGACATGTAGTCTGAAAAATAAATAATAAAAGTTAGATTTATTTTTCAGTTGAGACATGATTTTATACAATCAGCTACACTTCTTCAACAAACGCGGAAATGACTTGAATCTTTCGAAAGAAAGATATGTCATTGTGTCTGTGATACGCAATGAGACGTATGAGAAGTTCAATGCTGAAGACTTTGTAGACGCAGAAGTTGATGCAATAACTAATGAGTACGGAAAGATTGAGTTCTTGTACGTTGTCAACTCTGGTGCTGGATATGATGACAAAACAGTAGTCAAGATAGAAGATCTCGAGACAAAAGTGTCTTACGAGATAGAAGCTCCATATATTGACATAGATGAAGAGACTGGAGCTATCATCAGTGTGACAATGCCACAAGATATGACTGGATTCTCATTCCCGTCAATAGTCTGGAAAGGTAGCATCTTCTTAGAGAAAGTCTCAACGGGACTTATCGCTTCTGATCAAATCTACGTCTTAGAAGAGATGTTCAAGTACGGAGAAGAAGCTACAGATGAGACTACAGTCTACACATCACCAAGAAGCTACACTGACAATGCTGGACACACTTCTTCTACTATCTCAGCTAGATTCAAGAGTGATGAGTATGAGGAAGAAGAAGACGCAATCAACTTGTTCACAGTTGACTACTTGAATGACACGAAACCTGTCGTTGAAGTGTCAGACACTATCTCAGTTGATTTAGAAGATGGGACAAAAGATGAAGTGTCTTCATTCGGTGTCAGGAAGATCAAATACAAGAAGTCTACTGCAATCGCATTCAATGTCATGCTCACTACAGAGTATGAGGGTGTGTTTGAGAGGACGATAGAAATCTATGAAGAGATTGAAGGGAACATATACACATACGCTGAGATACTGATTCATGGTGAGACTGAAGGTGAAGACGAAAGGCTCAAGTTAGCACTCGAGAACTTCGGAATCTCAATCTCAGAAGCTGAAGAGAAGATCTTCAGAGACAGCTCAGTGAACGAAGACTTGCACGACTACAGGCTGCTCAACCAGAAGCGAAAAGAGATGCTTCTTGAGTATCACAACATATTCCCGTTCATGGGATCTTACAAGGGTCTTGTGAACATGATAAACTACTTCGGCTATGATGACTTGAAGCTGAAAGAGTACTGGCTCAACACAGACTTGTCAGTTAGCATCAAGAAAGTCAAGGGGCATGGATATCCGTTCGAGCTCACAAGACTTCACAGATACTCAATAGACAACTCACACAGCGGACTTATGTCATTCAGCAACTTTGAGCTCACTGAGGGAACTGAAGTGCCAGTGTACAAGCTGCCTAAGATTTCAGATGACAACGTAGATCCAAGAGACAACTCTATCACAGACTTGCCAAAGATTGAGAATGGAGTCGTGAAGGGAAAAGTCGTGAATGAGCTAGAAGAGCACATTGACTTTAAGCAGTCTTATGATCAAGACATATTGCAGAAGAAGCGCATTGATGACAACTTAGCTGCAAAAGTGATTCGAAGAGAGTCATACAAGATAGAAGATGTCGCTCCAGAAGACTTGCAGTACACTCAAGTTGAAGTCCCAATGCAACTTGCTCAGAAAGGAAAAGACTATGACTCAGAGAGCATGCTACCTACTGAGTACTGGAAGAAGACGAACATGTTCGGTCTCTTCTATGATATCGTGAGAGAGACCGGAGAGTATGATGAAGAAGGAATGCCAGTCACTGAAGACGCGTTCATGTACTCTGAAGATGAGATTCTCATAAAGCTCTTCGGGCTTCGTGAGTACTTGAAAGAGAAGTTCATGCCAGTCAACGCAAGGATAGTTGACATTGTCGGTGAGGGAGCTTACTACTACAGGACAGACATAAACACTTGGAAAGATGACTGCACAATCTTCACAGTGAACAAAAATGACTCAATCGACTTTGACATCATTCCGACTACTAACAACTACATAAATGACTTGCACGACTACGGCGAACTTGAGAAGAAGCCAGAATCAAGCACAGTAGTTGACACATTGAGAGAGAAGCATCCAAACAACTTGAGACTTGAAGAGTTCGCTGACTACTCTGCACTTGACAAAGCAATCATATTCACAAGTACTCTAGACACTTCAAATCTAGAAGAAGCTTCGTGGAACAAAGCTAGACGATATCTAGTTGAAGCAAGAGACATAAATAGAGAACTTTCAATAGAATACCAATCTACGATAGATGAAGCTCTAGACGCTTTAGTATCAGTATTGAAAGAGCTTAAGACGAAAGAAGGTGAGCCAATAGATGTCCCAGTCTTCTTCAAAGACGGAGACAACAAGCTCATCGAGAAGCCTTGGAACGAGTTCAAGAACAACGAAGGTCCAGTTGGATGCGAAGTGACTCTGAAGCTGAAAGACTTCAATGTCACTTGGGACGACATGACAGACACTTGGGATGAGCTCAATGACACGAACTGGCTAAGCTTAGAGACTAAGAACTATGTAGATGTAGAGTGGAAGATATCATATAAGCCAGCAAAAGGCGACGGAAGGACATTCGAGATAGAAGACAGAGGCTCTATATCAGACTACACGAAGACGCAGTCATTCAAAGACTATGAAGAGCTAGTTGCAACACTGAACAACAGCAAGCAAGATGACTGGAATGTCAACAACAACTTAGTCTTCGCAGAGCAGTCAAACATAAAGAAGAGATTCTACATTTCATCAGCAGAAGAGTCATATGAGCCGTACGGACAAGACCAGTCACCTTGGAGCGAAGAAGAGTTCGAGCAAGACGTAGAGTACAATGAGAAGTACTTCGACGGGCTCAAGATTGGATTCTTCAGAATAAAAGAGATCCCAGACGGCATAGAGTGTATGACGACTAAGTCTCACAAGACATTCAAAGTCGTGCTCCCATACGCTGGTGACTATGCAGTGCAATGCTCAGTCTACGACTACTCTAACACGCCGATTTCTAAGACTGTGACTTACACAGTAGACATGTACAAAGCTGACTTCTTCATATTCGGAAGAAGCTTAGAGAATCAAGTGCAGACGTGGAATGAAGCAAACTTCACTTGGGACCAAGCA
>Ga0310786_10007088_pt1 | contig 14715 bp, 22 predicted proteins | sample AusTroGonzalo_MG_FD_203881 | JGI IMG/M metagenome (GOLD analysis project Ga0310786, IMG submission 203881) | Bovine rumen microbial communities from tropical cattle in Woodstock, Queensland, Australia - Gonzalo_03 (v2) (version 2) | ecosystem: Host-associated > Mammals > Digestive system >... | reverse complement strand
ATTTCATATATAAAGTCAAAATTATTGTCATAATCTTGTGTACGTGGACAGTCCCATACTTCATTAATAAATTTTGCACATTCTTCAAGAGTCATAGGTTTAATTGTTTGATAAATATAATCATAACATTTATTATTTGGAGTGTGTGGATATGTCCAGTAATAAGATTTTTTCCTAACATATTTTATTTTTGATTCATCTGTTTCTTCACGTGTAAACATTACTCTTAATTTATAGATATACTTATCTGTTTCAGTTCTTGACATTTGTTCTTGACATTTGTTTAAGATATTCCCTATCGCTAATTTCTCCAATTGGTAACATAGTTAATCCTCCTTTTATAATCCTAATTTTTTATCTTCATATGTAATAATTTGATCTATTACATGTTTACATTCTTCTTCAACTTCATCCAGTGAATAAAATTTATATTGTTTTAATTGTTCATAACCTTCTAAATTATTTATAATCCAATTAACTTGATTTTCTCCATATAACTTTCTAATTGATTCAATATCAAGTCCATCCATATGATTATAATCCCATCCTAACCACCATAAACGTGGTGAATTATGAATATCAAAATTTGATACAAAATCACTGAAAGTTATTCCACCATGACAGTCTAATTGAATGGGTAGATCATCATAATAAGTAATATAAAAATCATTTAAACTTTCAGGACAACCTACATATCCACATCTATAGCCTAGTCCATCAAGTACAATAATATATTGTAACCCTCTATAACTACTACGTTTTTCTATCATAATTTATTCTCCTAATAACTCAGATTCATATTTCTGAGCTATTTGTTTTATTATTGAAATACAATCTTCTTTACATTCTTCTAAAGTATATACATGTTTATCTTGTTTATATTTATAATCAGGCATTTTTTGTCTTTTTACAACTCTTTCTTCATTTCCATATTTCCACATAGATGCTATATCAATACCATCACAACCATGACTACAATCAAAACCTATCCACCATAAATTATCATCGTAATCTTCATTGTCTAATTTTGTATCAAAATCACTAAATGTAATACCACCATGACAATCTATTGTTGAAATAAAATCATCGTCCCAATTTTTCATATATACACTTTCAATATATTTAGGAATACCTACATATCCACAACGATAACCAAAATCTTCATCAAAAATTATAACATATCGTAAGCCTTCATAACCACCAACATATTCAATCATTTTAAATAATCTCCTATAACTTTAATGTAGTTATTAAATAATTCATTTGAAATGTCATCTTTAAATAATCTTATCTCAATATAATGATCATCATTTCTATCAAATGTCGTCTTAAATAAATTATCTAAAGTTTTTAATGCTTTTTCAGATAATTTTTCTGATCTAAAAGTAAAGTATAAATCATTTGAATAGTCAGTTTCATATAAATTAACTACTTTCTTAAGTTCATTTATAGTTCCAAATCTAGATAAATCATACTTTTCACCTAAATCCCAACTATCTTTATTTTTAAGATACATAGCTCCAACTATACTTATTGTATCTAAAAAGAAATATGCTTTATTTTTAAAAAATAATTTTGTATCTGTTACTTTCATTTTTCACTATCCTCACATATAATTTTTCTTTAAAAATTTTATAAAATCAGGTGTATAATGAAATTCTGTACCACCATTAGTAGAATAATAGGCCATAGTAAGATCTTCTATAAGACAATAAAATTTACCGTCTTCATAACCCATAAGCATAGTACCACCAACTGTATAAGAATTATCTACAATACCGTCATATTCAATTGCTCTTTCACTAGTTAACATTCTAGTAGTATGACCATTAACTAATTTAAACATCTTTCTAATAGTTTCAACAAAACCACAACTAGTTTTATCCCAATATAATTTTTCTAATGTCTTATATTTTTCAGCACATTCTTGATAAAGCTTTGTTTCATCCATAATATTATCCTCCAGATAAAAAACGGCTACCTTACAAAAAAGATAGCCGTTAATCATCCAAACAAAAATAAAAATTACAATGTCTCTAAAATATTGTCAATATCTTCAGAATATTTCTTAAAAGAATCTACTTCAGAAATCATTGATTTAGTAACAGTTAAAGCTTTTCTAAGATCAGCTTTAGTAACAATTTCTTTTGAATATCTAAGATTTTCACCATCAGTATCTACATTAAATACATATTTATAAGGATCATCAGGTTCATCTTTTACAAGAGAAATAAATTTAATAGGTGATGTATCAACTGTTGACTTAATATAAATGTCAATATTTTCACCAGTTCCTTCTTGAGCTTTAAAATTCTTAGTCGTATCATTAATGTTTACAATAAAATCTTTTGTAATCATTGTCTTCAACTCAGCTCTTTTTGCTTTAAACTCAATTGCATTAGAAGAAGTAATATACTTAATTAATCCTTCAATAAATGTCTTAAGTTCAGCATCATCAGTTCCAGCTGCATCACACTTCTTATTATTAATTCTACACTGAAGTTTCTTAATCTTACCAACTTCAATTTTTCTTTCAGGAATACCTAAATCTTCATATAATTTTCTCTTAAACTGTGCATGTGTTTCAGCATATTCAGCTTTAGAATATAAAGGCTCTTCAAAAGGTAAACTAGAATATTCAGGACCTGCATTTCCTTCTTTATCAGGACCAGCAAATCTAGCTAACAATTCTCTTGCAGCATTATAAGCCTGTACAGTTGTAGTTAATCCAGGTTTAGAATCACAAGAATATCCAGAGAAAAATCTTGCTTCATCTTCACCACCAAGCTGAATTCTCTTAAATTTAGTTTCAAATTCATCTGGATGTTCTGCACGATATGTTTTCCATTTAGCATCTACAACCTGTAACTGTTCAGCATATTTTGTATTATACTCATCATTCAACTTTTTCTCTGTCCAAGTATCTTTTAACTCTCTAACAGAAGCTGTATGATATAACATTTGTTCATCAATTTCAAAAATTCTCTTCTTATAATAATTTGTCGCATCACGAGCAATATTATGAATAAGAAGTGGAGTAGCATTATATGTTCCATCATCATTTGGTTTAAAATAACGAGGATCAATATTCTCTCCAGTAACATTCATAGGTAAATAAAGTTCTTCAATAGCACCCATAATTAATTTCTCCTTTACTTTGTTTGATTATATGTCTATTTCTGTAGGAACTCTGTAAGCACCACTTGAAAATTTAAATCCTTCAATCGTCCAATATATATTTGGAATTTTGCTGCCTTTATCTAATTCGAATTTCTTCAAATTAAAATCTTTCGCTCCAAATATTCTATATTCTTTATCAGGATCTAAATTTGGTGTAAATTGAATAAATTCGCCTCTATCAATAATTCCAGCAATAACATTATCATTGCCTTTCTTCTCAGTAACAAATAAAACATCACAATTATATTTGTTACCTAACCATCCCAATGAATATGCTAAATCGGAATAATCTCTAAATTCAAATATTCGTCTATTCACTATACCAATCATAGAGTTTATCCTCCTTTATACTTTTATATAATTAAATAGACCTTCTTTAATTAAAAAAAGAGCCTAGCATTAATAACTAGGCTCTCTTATAAATATTACTCAATTTTCTTCTTAAACTTTAACTTCTTCTTTACAGGCTGACCTGATTCATCTAATGCAGTCTTATCAATACTTAACTTAGGCTCTTCAATACGCTCAGCAGCGTCTAAAGCAGCAAATATCTTATCTTGATTTGATACCTCACTACTTGAATCTGCTGTACTAGCTTTAGAAGAAAACCTAAACTTAACTGACTCACCATCTCCTGTACCTAAATTAATCTCTTTCTTTTCATCATCTTTCTTAAATAACTCTTCTAATGACTCCATAGAAATTTCATCTTTTTCTGCTTTAGGCGGCGGAGTAAAATTAGGTCTATCAGGTCTTGCAGGCCTATCTGGATGTTCTGGCCTAGACGGTCTATCAAAGCCTCCTTTAGATGGCGGATCAGACGGTTTCTTAGGTCTTAAAAATGAATTATCATCGTCATCATCCCAAGAATCCCAATCGTCATCATTATCATCATCTTCGTCTTCAATATCTTCATCTTCGTCTTCGTCAGACTCTTCCATATAAATCTGCTCAACCCAACCAGTATTCAATTCGTCAAAATTACGTCCTCTACGTTTACACTGCTCCTCAAATACTGGATTTTCATAAGTTAATTTTTGCTCTTCATCAAATTCCCAGTCCATTTTTAAATTAATAATTAATCTTGCTTTTACTTTCATAAAAGATTAGACTATATCATTATTATATTGATTATTCAATATAACACCTACTACTTCGTTTTAATAGATTTACTTTAAGTTAATCTCACTTAAATACTAACCATTATTGGCACTACTCTACTCACTTCGTATACTATTAAATAGTATCTTATTTTCATCTGTATTTCAAGACCTATAGCTTTCGATAGTCGTTGAACCCATCTCTATTCGAGACTTGGCTGCTGATTTTCCATTCTTAAAACCCTTAGGACTTACCATAACGTCCATAGGTCATCTGTTTAATTTTTTCTATTTTCATCGCATTCACACCTGTGCATATTTCATCACTATGTTGTAGCTTAAACAGCTTTAGGTACGTATCATTATTTGATACTGTTCCAGCAATTCAATAGGTTTAAGGAGAACTACTGGGATTTTTAATTCTCCGGTTGTGTATAATATGTTTGAGTTTCGATAATCTCATTACCGCTTCCGATGAACCCTCGTCCCTTGATCTGAGGTTTGGCCAATGAACTAATATCTTTTTCAACCTTATGTTTAACATGATTCGTTACATCATGTTTCTTAAAAGACTCATGTTTTCACATGAGAGCAGACTATATCATTATCTTATTGGTTAACCAATAAGATACCTACCACTTCGTTTTAATGGATTTATATTATGCTATTATCACATAATTACCAACCACTTGGCACTACTCTACTCATTTACTCACCTTAAAGGCTACACTTTCGATAGTCGTTGAACCTTCTTCTATTCGAAGCTTGGCTGCTGATTTTCCATTTTATTATTACTTAGGTTTTAACCATATAATAATCCTTTTTATTTTTTCTGTTTTCACAACCATTACATTTATGCATATTTCATCATTCTGCTTTGGAAAAAAGGCTTTAGGCACATATAAATATGTGTACTATTTAAAATAGTAAAGTTCCAGCAATTCAGTAGGTTAATTTTTATATACATTACTGTATACCGATGCCTAAAAATTTGACATCAATTGTGAAGCTCCGTCATCAAAGCCTCCTAAAAGACATGACCATTTATATTAAATTTATTTAGCTAATTATTTTATTATATTATTAAATTTTATAGCTTCTTGAATTAATGAATTTACATATTTTTCATCTTTAAATTTACTTTGATTTTTTCTCATAATAAAATTCCTTAACTATATAAATTTCCAAAATTGGCTTATATTTTCATATAAGATTAGACTATATCATCACCCTATTTATAGGGGCCTACCACTTCGATTTAAAGGGTTCTCACCTACCATAATAATATGGCCCTACGACAATTGATATGAATATTCGAGATTAAAACTCTTATTCTTTTTTCATATCTCTTATAGAGTCTAGTCGTTGAACTTTCTCTTTCGAGCTTAGCTGCTGATTCCCGATTTTACTAACCCTTAGGATTTAACCATAGGTCATACTTTTGATTTTTTCTAGTTTCCTTGCATTCACACTTATATCTTTTAAGATATTATGTTGTAGCTCAAAAGTCTTTACGGTCATATTCATTATAAGAATATTGTTCCAGCAATTCAATAGGTTATTTTTCACGCAAATTACTCTACGCGCAGACTTCTCTTGTTTTTAGGAAAATCTGAATGTTATTTTTTAAGTCTGTACTGATAGTAGATCCACTTGCTCTCTGACACTAGTACAATTGTACTATTAGACTATATCTTCATCTTATATTGTATTAACCTTTATAAGATGCCCACCGCTTCGCTATAAAGCTACTCTACTCATTTATTCATTATAGTATTTCTCTATAATTATACTTTCGATAGTCGTTGAACTTTACCTTTTGGTCTTAGCTGCTGATTGTCTAATCTTCTTAATTTTCAAACATTCACACTTGTACCATTTAAGGTACTATGTTGTAGTTTAAGAAGCTTTAAAGAGTTTCCAGCAATTCAATGGGTTAACAAAATATAATTACTTATATTTGTGCCTGTCATAATTTTTAGTTAATAATCATGTCTAATTTGAAAATTTGAATTAATCCAATCTATAATATCTTGTTTAGTCCATAAAACTACATAATTTAGTTTATTTTGTTTCGCACAATTTCGTTTTTCTACATCATGTTTTGTCCATACTTGTATAGCTGCAACCATACGAGAAGAAGTTTTTGATTTTTCTTTCCATTGCTTTAATATTTTTCTATCATTTTTATTATTTTTATCAAACCAATATGTATTATGCATCCAAAAACCATTTATTTCAATAAATATATCTTTTTCAGGTAAATAAAAATCACAATAATATGGATAACGTGTATCTTTATTGTATTCATATTTATATGATATATTATTCTTTTCAAATGCATCTTTTAATAATTGTTCATATGAAGATCTTGTACCATTATATTTTTTAAATAATGAAAAATTACAAACCATAGGATTACTACATCCATATTTTTGAATCATTGTTTTTTTTACATTTATTTTGTGTTTCATTACTACTAAATGTGCTAATATATCCATATTTATCTAGCATAGTATTTTTCTTTTTATTCATAGCTATTTTATTATGGCTTTTATTTAATGATTTATTTGTAATTAATGGTGTAGATTTTCCATATCTATTAATATTTGTGGTCTCAATTCTTTTTCTAGTATCTGGATGTTTTTGTCCACATGAAACACTACATGTTCTATAATAACCATCATTAATATTAATAAATTTATTAAATTTACCACATACTGGACAAATATCTTCTCCAGATTGCTTTAAATATTTATCATAATAGTCTTTTACACTTATTTTGTGTGCTTTTCTAATATGATTTCCAAGACCTCTATAATTTGGACTTTCATGATTACAAATTAAACATTTCATATTATTACCTTAAAAATTAATTTTTGTTAAGCAAGAGCAAGGTGAACGCCTGCTGCACGACCGAGTCTTGCGATAGACCCAAGTGCACTTTTTACAGTATCTACAGACTTGTAGTCATCTGATGTCATCAATTCATTTCATTTTTTGGACTATATCTTCAGCCTATATACTATTACCATATATAGGTTGCCTACCACTTCGCTATTATTTGCTACTCTACTCATTTACTTACTATAGTATTTCTCTATAGTTACACTTTCGATAGTCTCTGAACCCATTTCTATTCGAAATTTAGTTGCTGATTACTAATTAATATACGACCTTAGGATCTGTTCTCTATAAAGAGATTTTTTCAGACTTTTATTTCACCTTAGCCTAATTCTTTTATTTTTTCTACTTTCGTAACCATCACACTTAAGCGTATTTCATCTTTATGTTGTGGTTAAAAGAATATTATAGATTTCCAGCAATACGATAGGTTAATTTTTGCATATTTTCATAAATATAATCTTTATGACTAACTTCTTTATGAGAATGAGATAGATGTAATCCTAATGATCTTAAAGATTTAAATTCTCTTTCACATATTTCACATTTCATATTTAATCACCTTATATTATATTTACTTATATATACCGAGTCAAATGAATTTTAACTCATCCGCAAGGAACAAAAGGGCTTTAGGAGTAAAAATACCTCTTGTTTTAGTAATTGAGTCTTTAGTAAGATAAGTATTAAAGCCTTTTACTTCTGGTAATTGAGGTCTTCTACCTTCCCATTTACCTTCCTGCATACCATTATAAATTTCTTCAATGGTTAAAATTAATGGTTGTCTACCATCAGGATAAATTTTAATCTTTTTATCATATTCTCTTGTATCATTTTTATCTAGATCTACTGATAATTCATATAATTCGTCGAATTGCACAGTTTTGCCGAACACTGTGTAAAAATCAACTTCTTTGTTTTTAATTTTATAAACATTGTTGACTTTTTCACGCTCCATAAATTTGAATCGATTCATCATTTGTTTCTGGAAGCCGGCAACTGCATCTGCGGCCGTAGGGACGTCTACAGTTATTATATAATTTTCGTTATATACTTGACTATATCTTTTACATAAAAATGTAATTCTACCACTTCCACCAGTAGCTCATCTTCTGGTGTACTCTCTTTACAGAGATAGTCGATACACTTTCAATTAAGCTTAGCACGGTATTCTCTTTAACTGACCTATTTCTAGGCTTAGAGTCTCTTACGAAGCTGTTTCGTCATTTGGACTAAGAGTCAGTACTGTTGTAACACCCAACTGACTATGCTTATTTTGCTTCTACCGTTAGCAATTTAGAATAAGATCTAAATCACACCTCTGAGCAATAGAGTTCAATAGAAATGCGCTAGAATATTAACGCAACGCCCTTTACACCTTTCACTCCCGTTTACTTTATAATTTTCATTATAAAACTGACTATATCTTCTACATAAATGTAGTTCTACCACTTCCATTCGTAACTCATCCTCGAATGTACTTCCTTTTATAGGAATAGTCGATACACTTTATAATGTTTCTTATTATAAACATATTATTATCTTTTGTTTATCATTAAAAACATTATCTTAGCACGGTATTACCTTTAACTGACCTATTTTTAGGCTTAGGTTCTCTTACGAAGCTGTTTCGTCATTATAAAGATTAGTACTGTTGTAACACCCAACTAATCATGCTTATTTTGCTTCTACCGTTAGCCACTATTAAAGTGACACCTGTGAGTAATGCAGTTCAATAGAAATGCGCTATTGAAAACGCAGGAGATTAAATTCAACTCTTTTACAGTCTCACTAAATATTTATAATTTCTTATAAATGTTGACTATATCTTTATAAATTTTGATAAATTTCATTTGCATTAATTGAAATATTAAATATATTTTTAAAAAATTCTTGTATTTCTTCAATAGAATATAGTTCATAATACTTTAATTTATTTTTATTAGCTATATTTCTTTTATTTACATCAATTTGTGTCCATCTATTTATCCAATCATAATAGATAGTTTTTCCATTATCAGCTTTTTGTTTCCATTCAGCTAAAAACTTTAAATCTTCTTGATTATTACTATTAAATGGATGTGGACCATGTGCTAGATATATATTTATTTCAACAAATATATCATATTTTGGAAGATAAAAATCACAATAAAATGGGTATCTAAAATCTTTATGATATTGTGATTTATATTCTATACAACTATTTATTAAGACATATTCAAATAATTTTTCAGCTTTAGAAATAAATCCATTTTTCTTCATAGTTTCATAAAATTTATCTCTATTAGTATAGTGTCTATTTCCATATCGTTTTTCTTTTGTATCACACATATGTTCTTGTACTTTTTTAGATAATAATGGCATAGGAGCGCCATATTTGCTCATATTTGTATTTTGAATTTTTGCCTTAATTTTTGGTGCTTGTGAAACATTAGTAACACCATATAATGCTAAAGTTGTTTGTATAGCTTTACTTCTATTATTATAATTTTGATCACCATATTTAGCTATTTTAGTCTGTTTCATTTTTTGTTTTGCATAGTCACTAGCATAAACATTAGTAACACCATATTTAATTAAATTAGTATGTTCTGTACAACAGCCTGTTGTATAACCAGCAATAAAGTTTATAAATTTATTTTCTTTATTACAAATTTTACAATATTTATTATTTAATGAAGTATCAATATAAGAATCATAATATTCTTGTGTAGATATATTATGAGTTGACTTAATATGATGTCCTAATCCAGCATTACTTTTATATTCTTTATTACATATTATACATTTCATTTTTTAATCCTTATCAAAATTTATATCTTACCACTTCCAAATGTAACTCGTCTTCATTTGTACTTCTCATATGAGAATAGTCGATACACCTTCCTTATACATATAAGGCTTGGCACGGTATTGTCTGCTATCCATTTCTGGACCGTAGAGTCTCTTAGTCAGCTACTTCGTCTTTGGAGTTGCTATATATCTTGTTGTAACATTTCATATAGCAGTCTTATTCAACTGATACCGTTAGCCATTATATAATAATGACACCCTTGAGTAATGAGGTTCAATAAGAATGCGCAAACTATTTTACGCCTACCAGCTGAAATCTATCAGAATATCTAGATACATGTCCTACAATGGCTTGTTCCATAACCGACTTACCTGAGTTATGGAATATAATACCATCTGGCATAACATGTAAAGGATCTTGATCCAAAGAGAATCCATAGTATGGTCCGTCTCTGTTCAATGGTTTAATTTTAAAATCTACAAGTTCTTTTTTCATAATTTACCTCCTATTAATATCTTTTAGTATTATCTCTTAATTGTAAACTATAAACTTCATTATAGATTTGTTCTTTATCATTTAATTTCTTTTCTTTAAAGGTTTTGTGAGAGCCTTCTAAATGATAATTTTTAATATCTATAATTAAGTTTTTGTTATCAGAAATACGTAAATCAGGATATTGTTTGATAAGCTGAGATACAGCTTTAATGTATGATTCTTCCATATTTTTCAGCAAATCAGGACAATCTTTTTTATAGTCGGCGTAAGTAGATTTAATACCTTCTTTTTTACATTTAAGGTTATGAGCTTTAATATTATCATTATTTTTAGATCCTAACTTTACAAAAATATCATCTACAACACCATTAATAATAGTAATAAGTACTGTACAACTTTTAATACCTAAAATTGACGTATCTTTTAAATAAATAGATAAATGATTAGCATCTTTAGGCACTTCAGCAATTTTAGTAGTGTTTATTTTATTACTACCACAATTTCCAAAAATCATAGCAATCATTGAGTCATCTAATTTTTTAAGTAAAGTATTTTGAGACATACCAATCTTAATATCAACTCCATTAACTGCTAAAATACCTTTTTCTACTGTAAAAGTTCCTGTACTTTTCATAAGTTAATTTTCCTCCTTAAATAATAGTTTACATAAATTACCTTTTAAATTCAGGAATTGGCATCCAAGCGTCTACTGTAGTATAAATAACATACTCATAAGATCGCCATTCATACCATCCATCTTTGTAATCTTTTACTTTAGTGATTTTTTCAATATCTGTTGTATATTTCATTATTTTATAAGTTTTAGCACCTTGTCTATTAATAAATACAACTAGATATTCTCCATCTTTATCAGGATTTTTGCCTACTGTGTAATTCATACGCTTTCTCCTTCACTTTGACTAAAGTAAATTCGATACCACATAAAGCCGCGGTAATTAATAGATAGTGTAGAATCATTGTAATTCCTCCTTTTTGTTATGAAATTTATGTATAATTAAATAGACCTTTATTTATGTAAAGGCATTATCATAACTTTACCAGTTCCTCTATAAACATTAACTAGTCCTTCTTTTGCTATATTAGAACCAACTAAAGTTTTTGAAGATCTTTCTACAGTAAATTTAAGAGATGGTGACCATGCTATAGCCATATTTCCATCAATTTTAACTACATCATCTACTAAATAAAATGTAATTAATTCACTAGAAGGTACTGGACTTTCTAATACTACAGTTCCTTCACCAATAAGTGTAGTATTAAATAAGCCTTCACCACCTAACACAGCTGAAGATAAATTTGATCTAGATGTCACTTTAAGTTCAATATTATCATCACAAGCTAAAAATAAACCATCTTCAATAATAATTGAACCACCCCAATCACTTAAATCTTCTAATATTATATGTTTATATGTAGGTTCAAAAATAACTTGACCTGTTCCAAAATATCTAGGTTTAATGGCTGATTCATTTGTTACTTTACTACTTATAATCTTTTTTGTAAAATCAACTACGCCTTTTGTGTTAGTATTCATTTGAACATCTCCAACAATTGCCTGCATAGCTCCTGCTTGAAGAATACAACCTTGATTTTCTAATGTAGCAACTACTTGTCTTTTTCTACAACCCATTTCACTCATAAAATAAGCTATTTGAGCTGTATTAGGTGTTACTGAAACATCTTTTTTCCATTCTACAACATGAAATATTCCTTTATTATCTGTAATTGTTTTTATTTCTGATTCATTTAAAATATTTGAGTCTATCATATGAAAATTTCCTTTCTTAACTAATAACTTTTAATTACCTACCTAAAAAGAAAGGCTCTTAACTATTATATTAAGAGCCTTTTAAATTATTATGAATATTGAGAATAAGTAATATAACAAATTTTAGATATTACAGGTACACAATGTGTACGTAATTTAGTACTTATAACAATATCTTCATTAGTTTTCTTAGATAATATTTCTGCAGCTTCTTTTTCTGATATATTAAATGCTCTACTCATAAAGAATGAAGATCCATCTATAAAAACTATTTGGTCAAAAATTGCTCTTTTATCTTCTTTAGGTCTAAATAACAGTTCAATAAGAGGATCAGTATCATCTACAACAAGAATTAAATGTATACCTGCTATCCTTGACATATGGAACAGGAACATTGTATCAATAACACCACTAATTATATCCATACTTTCTGTATCTGCAGATTTTAAAATATCAACAAGATTATCTAAAATATAAAATTTAATTTTTGGCATAACATCTTTTGGAAGATCATATATAGTTCGTATTTTATATTGTTCATCTGTTGTATTAGAATCATATTTTTCTATAAGTTGAATTCTATCATTTACTTCTTGTTTTATTTTAACTAATTCTTCTGCAAGTTCTTTAGGCGATCCAATAATTTTATTCTCAAAACAGTTTTCAAATTTAGTAGTATAATCATTCATATAAACTATTTCTATATTTTTAACTTTTAATTGTTGTGTAATTTCAATAAGAAAATTATTTGCAACATTCATAATATCACAATTTGATGCCAATTTTCTATCAGTTGTATATACTAAAAAATTGTCTCTTACTAAAAGTTTATTTTCATCAAAATATTCTACATTTTTATTTCTAACAAGTTTTTTAATTTGTATATCAGACGTTTTAACTTTAATTATAACTTCATTTTCAAGAAATGGAGGTGTATATTTATCATAATATTCATCATATGTAATAAATTTAATATTATCAGACAATACTTGTCTCCATTGAATTATTTCTTCATACAAACTTTCATCTAAATTAGCTACATCAAACAAGATTACATCTGAATCCATGTCAAAACCATCATTTGCTAATTCGATAAAGTCATGCCAGGTATATACTTCTGTATTTTCATCATCCATTCCTAATGGATAAAATAAATTGTCAGTTACTAATACATTTTTCATAAGTTTTAATCTCCTTTTAGTGGTAACCATAATCTACTTGCATCATCAGATAAGATAAAGCCTTGTTTATAATATAAATCATCAGCTTTACTATCACAACATAAATAATCTACATTAAATGCTCTAGATGTAGATATAATTAACTGTAATAATTTTGATGCATAACCTTTATGTCTATATTCTGGTAATGTATATGCTCCAGAAACATTTGCAATTCTACCAGTAGGAGAATCTGGATGTACAAATACATAATAAAATGTAACAGTCATTATAGACACAAGCATATCATCTTCATATATACAATAAACTATAGTTGATGGGAATTTAATTTTTGATCGACAATATTTTAAGGCTAATTCACTAGGTAGATGTAAATTTAACTTTAAACAGAAGCTTTTTAAATCTTCTACATTTGTTATTTTTTTAACAATCATTATCTAAATTCCTCACTTTCTGTAATAAGATACATTCATCAATAACTTTAAAACCTAAATGTTCATATAAACCTTTATTTTTAATTTCAGGACTAACTGAAATATATTGAACATCTTTTATTTGATTTAAAAGATTTGTTAATAATTTAGTTGCAATTCCTTTTCCTTGATAATCTTTATGAACTACAACTATATCTATATTAGCTGAATAGATTTCATCATCCATACTTCTAGCAAGTCCAATAAGTTTATTTTGTTCATTAAATTGTAAAGCTATATGAGAAGATCTTAAAATTGATAAATATAAATCTTCTTCACTTAAATCAGAAGCCCAACCAACTGAAGTAAATAGTTCTTTTAGTTCAGCCATATCTATATTAATCATATAATCTCCTTAAAATATAAAAAGAAGTATAGCTTTTATACTATACTTCTTTATTATTATATTCATTTCTATTCATTAAGTAGTGTTTTCGTTCTTTTTTCCACCTCTTAAATTCTTTTTTTGTCATGCCTTTAGATTTCCATTCAGGCATATAGTCTTTACAGAAAAGAGCTTTAAATGTTGGTAGATCAAAAAAACCATGTCCATTATTACATTTATATCTATGTGTTGTTTTACATGCATATTCGCAATATTCACATTTATCACAAGATTTCATAATATAATCCTTTATTTATGTCTCTCGAATGATTCAGGTGGACTATATACTTCTACTTCTTTATTTTTGATCAAATGTAATTTTATTAGTTTTCTTTTGTTTAACTAATAATAAACAAATAACTAATGCTAAAGCATATAATCCAGCAGCAACTAAAATAATTACTGTATAGTTAT
>Ga0310786_10007087_pt1 | contig 14715 bp, 11 predicted proteins | sample AusTroGonzalo_MG_FD_203881 | JGI IMG/M metagenome (GOLD analysis project Ga0310786, IMG submission 203881) | Bovine rumen microbial communities from tropical cattle in Woodstock, Queensland, Australia - Gonzalo_03 (v2) (version 2) | ecosystem: Host-associated > Mammals > Digestive system >... | reverse complement strand
CACGGCGCGACACCAATCTGGAATATCATTCCATATTGCGCGAATTCCTCGGGCTTCATCTCCGACACCGGTGCACCAAACTCGGCGACAGCCGCATATACCTTCTTTGCGTTATCGGCATCCGCAAGTATCCAGATGTCCAAATCCACCGTCGCGCGTATGTAGCCATACATATTGACAGCCCATCCGCCAACCAGTATATAGTCGACGCCAGCCTTGTTCAGGCACTTGAGCATATCTATGTAATCCGCATTCATGTCAACTACGGTGCCTCCTCAATCCTGTTAAAGCCTCTCCACCTCTACACGGCTATTTTCTATACGCTCTCGCCCCGTGGGGTATGCAGCCGAATACCTCACCCTGGCGTATGTCCGCCACAACATGTGCCGTTTTTGGTCCATGTCTGTGCGTATATTATATCATATTTGGTAACTTCTGTGTTACCCCCTGCGGACGCAGATCGGGGAAGAAGTCCATCTTGAGGGCGTTCGCGAGCTTCGCCGCCGTGCGGAAGGTTATGTTGACGTCCTGGTGAAGCACCTTCGTGATGTACGGACGCGACACCTTCATCCGCTTCGCAAGCTCCGTCTGCGACACCCCCAGCTCCTTCATCCGCAGCAGAATCCGCCGGAGGAACGCAGAACCGATTCTGTCAATCGCCTTCATTCCCTTCAACCCACCTTCTCTGCATCCTTAATTTCTCCAAACCCACACTTCTCACATCTCGCCGCACCGACCTTGATCCAGCCCTCTTCCAGCCTAATGTCCAATTATATCTAAAACTTCTACACGTTCTACATGTTCTACACGGCTCACCATCTGATCGCTTTTCTTTTCGTGGTTAAACCTTTCAGCGTCATATCTTCGCCAAGATGTCAGGGATATTCGACTTGTCGAGGGAAGCGAACGCGAAACATCTCTTCCCGAGAAAGTTAAGCGACGCCCCGACATGAATCAGAATTGACTTGTCGATTATAAGGAACCTGTCATGGAACACCGTCGACTCCTTGACCGTGAGCGTGTTGCCATGCTGCGCATTGAACTTCGCCACGTCTACGGCGTGCAGGAGATCTTTGCGGCGATTCTTCACAACCAGCACCGTAACGCTCGGACGCTTCTGCGCGATGAGCGGAAGAACGGAATCGTCGAAGTACGGGTCAATGACAATCAACTCCGCTTTTGCCATGCGCACGAACTTCTTCATCTGTTCGAACGCGTCGTATATCTGTCCATCGTAAAAGACCTTCTGCGGAGGGAAAGTCTTGTCGCGCATCGCATCGAGTATCAGCTTGAATCGCTCCTCGTTACGCGCCTGTGCGTCTTCCTGCTTCAACTGGCGGCGCTCTGTCGCCTCTATACGAGAAAGCAGAGGCGCAATTGACGCCAGCGCTCGCCGCATTGCGACAAAGGCATCCATTATACGAATGCTTATTGCGATTGCCGTATCGCTTTTGAGAACCGCAGACAGCATTGCTATCCCCTGTTCTGTAAACGCATAGGGCATGTATTTGAGATGTTGTCCCTGCTTCTTGTTTATGGTCACAATCTGTGACCTTATACTCGTCTCCGCATTTGTGGTCGCAATTTGCGACCTCAAGTTTTCAATGTCATCTTTGCTCAACTGGAACATGAAGCGTTCCGGGAACCGTTCAATGTTGCGCTTCACGGCCTGGTTTAGCACCTTCGTCGGCACGCCATAAAGTTCCGCCAGGTCACGATCAAGCATGACCTGAACGCCGCAGACGGTTAGAATCCGCGAACGGATGGAGTCAATAGCAGTTGGCTCTGGAATGGCTATTTCGTTCATTCGACTTAGAAAGGTTTTAAGTTTGATGTTTGAAGTTTTGAAATACTATGGGGTCAGACCCCATAGTAAAAGTCATTTGCGTAGTTTGTTGAGCCATCTTAATGCGAACAGTGCCTTGCCGCCGACGCCGACTTCCAGCGGGGGCGTCTTCCGCTCGCGGGGGAACGCCGCCTTCTCCCTCTTTGACACTTCAGCGACAAAACCGGCGGAGCCGATTATGCCGCCCGACGCAACAGGGTCACACTTGATTACCACAGTAAATTGCCACGGTAGTTTTCGTTTCCCGCCGCAGCATACGCTCCGCACACGTGGGGTATGCAGCCGAATACCTCACCCGCGGCAAACCGCAGCGACATGCACATTCCTCCGTTCATGCTTACGTGCGTATTATACCACATCTCCATCCTTCTGTGCATCTCGTGGTTCAAATCTCTGCGTTCTTTGCGGCCAAACAATCTGCTGCGGCGATGTCGGGAGACCATTACTAATTCTCGACTACTTCCCAATGCCCACCCTTGTCCGGGCCGATGCGACGCAACATGCCTTCACGCTTAAGTTTTGCAATCGCACGCGCCACTGTGCTTCTTTCCACGCCAATTGCGTTTGCCATCTCCTGCGTTCCGACAAATGAATTCGCGCGAATTGACGCAAGTATTTTCTGTGGCGTTTTCTGTGGCGTTTTCTGTGGCGTTTTCTGTGTACTTTTCTGTGTATTGCCTCCCCTGTTGGTTACGGGAGTCGGCCGCCATATCACAATGCGAAAACCGCTGGGAACCTCTTCAAGAAGAGGCTTTTTAAGCCCATTGGCCTTACACGCATCCAAAAGGTCCGTCAACCCAGTCCCCATTGTCTCAATGTACTTGACCTGATACATGGCTTTGGCAATCCTTGGATTGACCGCATGCGATTCGTGTTTCTTATAAAGATCCGCAACACTGATTGCACGATGGAGTCGTCCGGGGCTTATGATTTCAATGCGATCCGAGTAGACCTCAACCTGAATACTGCCGATGCTCGCATAGTTTCGGTGGGCAATTGCGTTGTTCACGGCCTCGGCAATCACGCTGTTCGGTATCTCGTCCACGTCATCCGCCGCCGCGCCGTGGCTATGCACTCCGGCTCCATGATTAAGGTGGCGGCTGATGAACGCTATCGCCTGATCCGCCATCTGGAACAAATCGCCCTCGACGAGTTCCATATCGATGTTTGGCTTGCGCTTCTCCGTTCCCGGATAGCACGCGCACTTTATCGCGGAGCTCGGAAACGGCCCCTGCACGTCACGTCCGAACAGTAGCACGCCCGCCTTTGTCGGCGCATTCCGCTTCGCGTCATAGAGATGCAGCGACCGCAGCACGTCAACAACCTGCGGATTTGAAGGATACTTGGCCTTGCGGATACGGACCGCGCGTTCGACGAACCACGCGACACGGCTTGCATCTATGTCTTCTAGCGAAGCATCCGCCAAGCACTGATCCTCAAACGGCTTCTCCGACAAGATGCCGTCGTCAAGCATGATGTCGCGAAGGCTGTTGCGCACCTCGTCCAGCAAATCACCAACGGCCTGCCCTGAATCCGAGTCCTGATACCTGACGCGCACGCGCTCCCTGGACACCTTGTCCAAGAACAACGCCTCCCGCGCGTCGCGTTTTGAGTTGTCCGTTCCGCGCACAAACACAAGCTTTGTGAGACTAAGTTCCTGAGCCTTGTCGAATTCCTGCTCCGTCGGCGACACCTCGTCCTCCTTGCAGTAGCCGTACTTGTTGCCGACAAGCAAAAGGTAGATGTCGCTCTTCTCAATCTCATCGAGATACACCTGCTGTGTGGGCTTGTCCGACGCCGGCGCGTCAATCTCGAAAACGAAAGCCTTGAAATTCGGCTTGAGAATCGGATCGGACTCGATCATCTTTTTGATCGCCGCCCTTTCGCGCTCGAATTCCTTCTGTACGCTTGATATGAAAATACGCTTCATCTACCGTTCACTTATCCTTCTACACGGCTATCAGATTCCATGCTCCAACCTTCTGCTCCAACTTCTCCACCTCTACACGGATACACTACTGACTCCTTACCCCTAACTACCAACCCCTAAGAAGGAAGCGCTCCGCGCACGTGGAGTATGCAGCCGAATACTTCACCATGGCGCCGCGGCGCCCCTGCATGGGTAGTTCCCCACTCATGTTTATGCCGAATATTATACCATTTTCCGACGCGGTTTTGGGGAAGATTTGGCGACCGCCGGTGCGCACGGCATGCAGATAACTGATTGACATCCGACCACCATCCGAGACAGGCAGATATGGTACAATATCAGGGTGCTTTCCAACAAGGACATAGACGCCCTTTTCGCGAACTCAAAGCCCCCCTTCTCACCGGAGGAATTCGACGTCTACATCCGCGATCCCGGCAGCCGCAGGAGGAATCTTCTCTGCGCAGGGACGACTTGCGGCGCGAAATGAACAAAGCCAGAACCGACGCGCAAGTGCGCGTCAAAAACGCGCCAGTGCGCGTGAACGATGCGCAGGGTCGCGTCAAAAACGCGCAAGTGCGCGTAACCGACGCGCCAGTGCGCGTCATGGGATAAGCGCAAAATCCCGCGGAATCACGCCAGAAACCGCATCAAGATCAGGGTCTCTCCCCCGAAAAACCCTTGGCGACCAACGTGGCGCACGTCTCGAACCAATGCAGGTAGATATTCGACAGAAGAGGCGAGATGGACCCTCCTTGCGGGGTGCCCCTACCCCTGGGATTGTTCCTTACTCCGTTTTGCTCGGCGTACCTGACCCCATAGTGTTTCGGATCCGACCCTTTTGTCAATTAATCAAGTTCCTTTCGCGACCTCCCAGTGTCCGCCCTTGCGCCCGCCGACTCTCACGATCTTGCCTTCGGACTTCAGCTGCGCAAGGTTCTTCTCCACGCCCCGCGCCGAAAGTCCGACTTCCCTTGCCATGAGCTTCCGATGCTTTGATTCTAAAGGTAACACTCACAGCAAGTCTCCATTCTCATGTAAAGGAAACTGCGTTTTCTTATACATGACGCTCGTCTCATGTAAAGAAAATGGCGTTTTGCTTTGCATGACAGTTGAAATGTGTATAGCAAAAGCCGTTTTGCTATGCACATCCGATTCGATCTGTATAAAAAATGGCGTTTTGCTATACATATCACTTACTATCTGAAAGTTTTTCGTGATTAACTAGCAAATCTACAAGTTTTTCGTTGATGTAATAATTTACGCGGCCAACTTTAAACTTGCTTAATAGTCCAATAAGAACGGACTGCACTTCCTGAATCAGATTGGAAGTAAGCGGCAGCCCCTTTCTGAGCTTTTCAAATCCAGTGCGGATCGCCTCACGATATTTGAGCACCTCCTTGGATGCCGGCGACTTCTCAAAATTCTCCGCCTTAATCTCATACCGATAGAGATCGTCTTGCGTCGTGACAATGCTCTCGACCTCGGACGAGTCCTTGGCCTCTTGAAGTGTCAGCGTGCTGATAAGAATGTTCTCGTTCGGTATCGTGCGGGCGACACCCTTCAGTTCAGCCAACTGACGATGCGCGAGACTGGCCTGCTTGAGAATCGCCTTGTTCTCAAGATCAAACTTCAGCGGTAACTCCAGAATCTCGTACTTACTCATCGCCACGCTCCTTAGAAATAAATTTCGCCAACTCCGCGCCGATCTCGTCCAGCTCGTTGACCTTGGTCGGCTTGCCGGTCGCGTCAAAGCCAATGTCATCGGCAATGGCCATGAAGATGTCCTCGTCCGGGAAGGACGCCGCCGCGGCGGCCTTGTATTCGGAATCAAGCTTGTCGCGCAACTCGGCGACGGCCTTCTCCGCAACTGCGGCGATCTGATCCGCCGCCGCCTTGTACTCATCAAAAGGGCCTTCTGTATATGTTTTTACTGTATATGCCGCGACGCGCGGGTTGGTCTGCGACGAATTCTCTACCCATTCCGACGCGTCACAGCGCATGCCAGCCGCAATTCCGCCCACGATGGGGAGGGCGAGGGAAAGCGCGGACTTGGCTTGGGGTTTCATCGCGTGAATTATACCATTTTTGCCGCGGTTTGTGGGGCGCTTTTGCCGCGAGAGAGGCGCTTGGCGCGGTTGTTGAGCGCGCGGGCGAACTTGGCGGTCGTCGTGACGCCTATCGCCTCCAGTTCCCGGCGGTAGTAGGCGAACACCGCCGCGTAGGAGACCTTGCCGTTCGCGGCGTTCCGGACGCACTCCTTGGCGCGCCCAGACTCCCAGAGCGCGAAGCAGCGCTCCTGCAGCTCGACGTCCTTCTGCCGCCTGGCGCGCTTCGAGCTTGCGCTTGCGCCGGTCGCATTCGAGGTTCTGCGCCGAGTGGATGATTGCGCGGAACTTCTCCATCATTCGCCAATGTAACGGTTGAATGTCTCCTGCAGGACTTCCTTCGGTATCATCAATCGCTTGTACTCGGCGACCATCGCCGGACTCATCGACCGCGAAAGCGCATATTCAACGGTGCTGCGGTCAGCGTTCTTGCACAGCAGCACGCCTACGGACGGATTCTCGTTTGCCCGCTTAACGTCCCTGTCGAGCGCTTCAAGATAGAATTCCAACTGCCCCATGTCTGCGGGACGGAACGAACGGGCCTTTAGTTCAAAAGCCACGAGGCACTGAAGCGCGCGATGGTAGAAGAGAAGGTCAATGTTAAATTCGGAACCGCCGACCTTGACCGGGAACTCCTCGCCGACAAACAGGAAATCCTTACCAATCGACAGGATAAAGTCCTTCATGTTTGCAACGATCCCCTTGCGAAGCTTCTTTTCGGAATGCTTCTCCGACAGATTGAGGAACTCGACAAACGCCGAGTCCTTGAAGATGACCGGCGAATCGGGATACGACGCAACAAGCGCCTTGGAAAAGTTCTTCTTGTCGCCACCGAGAAGCGATGAATAGGTGTCGTTGACAAGACACGCCCTGAGCTCTCGCAGCTTCAGTCTTTCTCGGAATGAATAAACGATGTAGAATAGGCGCTCCTGCGCGTTTCTAGTACGATTCAATATCTCCACAATGTTCGTAAAAGTTGTCAAGGCAAGAACACTTGGCATGGGCGCAATTTGTCCAGTCGGCGACTGGACTATTGTCAGGCTGGGAACCGCAAGAAGTCCAGCCGTTGGCTGGACAACTTTGCAGTCAGCTAATTGTCCAGTCGCTGACTGGACAATTCGGTTTCCATATCTATCTGGCAAGAAGTTCCGCGAATACTGGAGAAGTGAATTCGTCGTAAACCGCGACCATGCTATAGAGATTGCTTCTTCCATACCCACGCTCACTTGGCGCATGGGTGTGTATGTAGTCGACAAGGTTGTCAATGGTTGACTTGCCCCAGCCGTCGTGCTTTATCTTGGCGGACAAGTATCCTCCTCTTTCCCTGCGGTGCAGCGTTAAAAACATTCTTCACCTCCTTACCGCTACTTCCCGCGCGGCACGGCTACGCAGCAAGCCGGATTTGGCGAGGTATTCTTCGCCCTTTCGGACGCGTCTGAACGCATTGGAGCGACCGCGGCACTTACGATTGCAAGCGCGGCGAAAAGAGCGGTCTTGGAGTGGCGTTTCACTGCGGGTATTATACCATTTTTGCCGCAGTCTGTGGCGGCGCTTTTGCCGCGGTTCGCCTCGAGCTCGCGGCTTGTCGGCGATGCCGGCTCCGACGCGACCGTCACCGTCAAGGGCGTCGCCCACACGGTGCACTTCACCAACGGCGTGTGACGCAGTTAGGGGTGCTCAGGGGTGACGCCATGGCCCCTGAGCACCGCATTGGCATGCTCGGCGAAAACGCCGCGTGGGTCGCGAGCATAGCCTTGCAGAGTCTCGCGGCCAAGCCCAGCCTCGTCGCCGCAGGCCATCAAGGCGCGGGCGAGCGCCAGCTCCTTGGTGCACCGGTCGATCTCGGGCCCTACGCCGTAGCCGCCCATCGGCTCAAGCTCCTCCGCCCTCCGCCTCGACCATCCGCCGACGCCCGGGCACCTGAGGGCTGCGGCAAGGGCCGGGCAGAACGAAGGCGACCGCGACGCCTCGGCTGCGAGGGTTGCGACTCTGTAGGCCGTCATGGAGGATTCTGCGTCAAGCGCCTCGATTCTCCTGAGGATGGCCGCGTCCGTGACGGCGCTCTTCACCCGTCCGGCCGCAAGCGCGACGCCTATGACGTCCATTGAGCGTCCGTAGGAGAACTTCTGGCGGGCCCACATCTCCTGCCGCCCGTCGAGGATGGCGGCCAGCGTCTCGGCGCCTGCGCCGTCGCCCAGAAGCCCGAGCATCACCGCGTATATCTGGCGGGCCTGGTCGGTATCTGCGGCATGATACGCCTTCGCCAGGAACGGCCGCGCGCGCTCGCGTCCGAGCCAAACCCTCTCGCTCCCGCGATAGCCGTCCTTCAGCTGTTCGACGGCGGCGGCGAGATCGGAGTCGGACAGCGCAGGCGACTCGTCCTCCCATTGCAGCACATGGCTCGGCAGGTTGCCCTTGTCGACAAGCACGCGCTGCACCTTGCGGATGTCGGCCTTACGGAAGTCCCCGCCAGTCGTCTTCACGGCCTCCGCGGCGCAGGTTCCGGCGGCGAATCCCTCGTTCATGAGGTCGGCCTGCATGCGCACGAACGGCACGACGTCGCGTCCGACGCCCTTGCCGAGCCCGATGACTGCGATGTTGTCGAATCCGCGAGGCAGCAGCGAGCGGAGCGGCACGGCGACCGAGCGCCTGGCTATGCCGTCTTCGGGCGCGACGCAGCCGAACTCGTCGGAAAAGTAGCCGTGTCCGTCCTGCTTGCTCCAGGCTAGCGTCAGCGTGTCGCGGAAGGTCCTGCCGGCGACGACGTCCCATCCCTGCACAGCGTAGTCGGAGACTATCCTGCGGCGTTCACGGCTGTCCACCATCTGCTGTATGTCCCACGCCGTAGGGGCTCCGGCATGCGCCCGCAGCCCGAAGAGCCAGAGGTCGAGGGCATCCGCGTCGTTGACGAGCCCGAAGTCGGAGTTCCCTGCCCCGCGCCCATAGCGATGCGGCGCCTTCCCCGCGCTCTGGACGGCTAGCTCCCCTGGTCCGAGGAAGACGGTCTCCGCGCCGGCCGCCGCCGCGACGTCCGAATTCCCCGTTGCGTCGATGACGCTTTTCGCCTTCACGGCCCCGCGTCCGAAAGGCGTCACGACGACCACGCCCCCGACACGCCTGCCGTCAACCAGCGCACCTGCAGCCAGCGCGCCGTACCACACCTCGACGCCGGCCTTGGCGCACATCCTGCGCCATGTCTCGCTGCGCGGATACGGCGTGACGTCGAATCCGTACGCCTTTGCGGCGTCGGAATGGGCGACCGCCAGGTTGAACTCGTCGACGAAGCCGACCTTGTTTCCGCAGTAGTATCCGAGGACGCGCCCGTCGGTTCCAACGCCGCCCAGCTGGTAGGTGTACTCGGCCAGAAGCGTCTTCGCGCCGGCACGCGCGGCGGCAATCGCCGCCGGGGTTCCGCTGGTCCCCGCTCCGACGACCACGACATCGTACTCGCCGAGGACGGGCAGTTCGCGGGCAGGCGACGGGACCGTCCGCCGCGGGCGGCCAGCCTCGTACGGGCGCAGCCCGCCAAGCAGCTCCTTCACGTCCGTGGCCGAACTGCGCGAGACCGCCTCGGCGGACAGTCGAACGCCGTCAATCCGCCGGCGCGCCAGCGCCTCCTCGGCCGCCGCCGCGCCAGCGTCGGCTCCGGACCTGATGCGATCGGAAAGAGAACCCGCGTCCGGCACGCTGCGCAAGTACCGCCGGGCTGGGAAAGGCGGGAGCTTCGCCAGCCGGAGCTGGTCGGCGTCGTCGAGGGTGGATGGCTCCCAGGTAAGTGCGCGAGCCGCCGACTCGGCCCTTGAAAGGCTTGCGTAGGACCAGTCCGGCATCGTCAGCTCAAGGGTGCAGCGGAAGAGCTTCGGGCGCTCCGCCGGGTGGTGCGTCGGAGCGCGCGTCTCGTCGAACGCATGCGCCGCAACGCCAGGCGGCGGCTTCGACGCCTGCACGACGCGCGTGAACTCCACCGTCCCCGTCGGAAGGCCGGGGATCGGGCGGCCGAGATGGGAAAGCGCGGAATGACGCGTCGCGTCGACGACGCTCTTCGCGAGAATCGCCTGGCGTCCGTTCCTGTTGGCCATCACCGCGCCCGCGATCTCTCCGTCCGCGTCGACCAGTAGATCGCTTGCCGGCGAACCGGTGATGAAGCGCACGCCAGCGGACAGGAGCTCCCTGTCGAAGACCTTCTTGACCACAAGAGGAGTGGGGTTCTCCTCGCCGGAGACGGAGGAGGCGCGGCGGAACCTGATCCGCGAGACAAGGTGGCACACCGCCCCTGGAGCGGGCTCGACGTCTACTCTCGCGCGCCAGAACGTGGCCTGCACGGTCGCGCCGAAGCGGGAGAGGTGCTGGCTCGGGCACTCGACGTCGCGTATGATGATTCCGCGGCACGGCTCCGTCTCGCCCGTGCGGACGAGGGGTATCTTCTCTCCGGCGCGCGGGCCGTCGAGGATCGTCAGGGAGACCGCTCCCGTGAGCGGCCCGCGCTGGCCAGGCCTGAGGAGGCCGCGGTGGTCGACGGAGAGGGTCGCGTCGGACGAAGGGTCGTCGTTCTCTATCACGGCGACCTCCACCCTTTCGATCTGCTCGGACTTCGCCAGCGTGCAGAACACGGAAACGCTGTTGGTGTAGAACACGCTGTCCCAAGGGCAGATCGGGTCGACGTTGTTCGCGAACTTGTCGTGCGGCTTGATGAAGTACTGGTTCCCGCCGATAAAAGAGAAGCCGGGGCCATGGTCGTATCCGTACGGGGCGTACGTCTGCTCGAACCGGCGGAGCCGCCCTTCGAGGGGCGTCGCCCCATCGCCCGACGCGCATTCGAGCTCGAGGGTGCCAGCCATGTCCTCGCCGAGATACGGGAAGCCGCCGGCGAGGAAGACCCTTGCGCCCTTGGCCGCCGCCGCGGTCGCGGCCGAGACGCCGGCCGCCGTCCCGCCAACGACCAGCACGTCCACCTCGTCCGCGACCGGGATGTCGCGCGCGGACTCCACCACGCCGCACTTTCCCTCAGGCAAAGGCGCGCAGACCGCCTCGGCTGCGAAGGCAGAAGCCAACAGCAAGGCCAGGCACGCGCCGCGACGCGGCGCTGCGGCGACAGGCAATCCGACACCGCCCATTCTATTTTTCCTCCGGGTACTTGCCTAGCGCGAAGAGCTCGATGTAAGGCTCGCCGCATGCCGCCGCCCAGCCGTGCGTCGCATACGGCAGGCGGACATACCACGCCTTCTTGTGCCCAAGGGACTTAAGCGTCCCTATCAGCAGTTCGTTCTCCTCTGCGCGCCCGGGCCATTCGTACCCAGGCTGCCCGGTGATGCAGACGATGGGCGGCACGTCTCTGGAGCAGTGCCAAAGCGGGGCCCATTCGTCGATGACGGGCATCGTCCCCTGCCGCTGGTCGCCCCTGAACTTCTTGACCGCGAAATGCGTCGTGGCCTGTCCCGAGTCCGGCGCTATGCCGGCGAGGTCGGAAAGCTTCAGGCCATGCTTGGCCAGCCACTGAGGATCCATGCCGACCATCATCGAGAGATATCCGCCGCCCGACATGCCGCTCACAAACACCTTCTTGGGGTCGCCGCCGAATTCGGCGATGTGGCGGATCGCCCACGCGACCGCGGCGGCCGCGTCCGTCAGCGCCGGCGCGGCGTTCGTGATGCCGTTCTCGCCCATCAGCCGGTAGTTCGCCGTGATGACGCCGATGCGCCGCGCGTCGAGGCGGGGGAAGTACTTGTTGCCGCGCGTCAGGCCGCCGCCGTGGAACCACACGACCGTCGCATAGTTCGTCACGCCGTTCGGGTAGGCGATGTCCAGCTTGCACATCTTCCGCCGGTATTCGTCGGCCGCGGCGGCCTCGTCCCGCTCGAGATACGGGATGTCGAGCACCTCCGTGCGCTTCCCCCACTGTTCCTCGGGCGGCATGGCGCGCACGTGCGTGGCGAGCCTCTTCACGGCGGAGACGGATTCGTCGATCTCATCCGGCAGCCCTTCCCGGAAGGGGCGGAACTTGTAGTACGGCTTCTCGCATCCCCTGCCGAGCGCGACCTGCATCTCGTTGTCGCGGGGGTCTTCGGCGAACACGCATATCTCCGACTCGATCGTCGTCGACGAGCAGATCGACCATGTCTCCAGGACATGCTGCCCATCGGCGAGCGGGCCGTTGTGCGCCGTCAGGAGGGCGCGGAGGTCCTCGACGCCGAAGACGGGCTTGGAGGGCTTGACCGAGAACGGGAACGGCCGGTCCTCCGGCCACTCCGCGCCTGTCAGGAGGCGTAACGCCTGGCGGAACCTCCCAGTGTTGTTCGGATGCTCGAAAGCGTGGTCGTCGCCGTAGTCGTACGACCCCTGGTACGCCTTGGCGAAGTTGAACTTCGACACCCCGTCCCAGAAGCCCTTGCGCTTTGCGTTCTCGAGGAGCCCGGGAGACGCCAAGACGTCCTCGGCGGGCCACGCGTCCAGTCCGTAGACGGTGTAGAGGTTCGGCATGACCGTCACCTCGTCGTCAGGGCAGCGCACGGCGACGTAGTGCCTGCCGTGCACGACCTGCACGAGCCACGCCTCGTCCCTGTCCGCCACCGTGTATATCCTGGCGGATGGCGCATAGCCGTACTTCTCGACGAGTTCGCAGAGAATACGAACGCCGTCGCGGGCGCTTTTCGCGCGTTCGCCGACAGACCGGCGGAGGTTGAACTTCACCCCTCCCTTTGTCAGCAGCGACGGGTCGTCCATGCGCTCGGTGGAATTGCCGCCAGAGTTGCTCAGGACCAGGACGCCGTTCTCGTTCAGGAAAGTGTCCGCGTTGCCGTCTCCGTAAGGGAACTTCACCTCGCCCCAGTAGCAGGCGTAGGTATGGGCGGCCTGTGGGATGCGCGGGTTGCAGCCCGCGGTCGCCGGGAGGAACGTACCCTCCGGCCAGTCGCGCGCCATGAGCATCCCGTGGTGCGTCTCGAACGGAGGCCAGTCGTCCTCGTTGTGCCCGACGATCACGCGCCCGGTCGCGGACAGCTTCTTGCCGACGACGAACGTCATGCAGGCATCGGACGCCGACACCGCAAGCGCCAGGAGCAGGGCGACTGCAAGTTTCTTCATGGCTCGGCCCTTTCCGCCTGGATCCAGTCTATGAGGAAGTTCAGGTACTCTTCCGCGGAGCGCAGCGAGCCGGACTCGACGGGCTTGTGCCCGCCCTGCGAATCAGGAGCGTATATCACGATCGGCAGGTTCAGGTCGGTGAACTGGAAGGCGTCGGTTGCGACGTTGGCCTTCTGCATCTCCGGCGGCGTATCCGTCCAGCGGCGGCACATCGCGCCGAACAGGTCGCGAATGAGTGGGTCGTCGGGGTTGTTCTCGACCGCAGGGACGCAGTAGAGCGTCTCGGGCTCGATTCCCGTCTCCGCCACGACCAGCTTGCGCAGCTCCTCCACGTCGTTCTTGCCGATGTAGCGGAAGGAGAACGTGACGGACGCCTCGCCGGGGATGGAGTTGGGCGCGTCGCCGGCGGAGAGGATCGTCGGCGCGAGCGTCGAGCACCAGCCACCATCCGGCGGCGGCTTCGGATACGCCGCCATCAGCTTCTGCGTCGCATCGACGACTTTCGGGATGGCGTTGTCGAGCTTCCAGGGTATCGACGAATGTCCGCCGCGCCCCTTCGCCGTCAGCCGGAACCCCCAGTGCCCCTTCTGGGCGATCTTCAGCTTGTTCGTGTCCCCGCCGCTCGTGTCGCCGACGAATATCATCTTCGTCGGGGCGTATCCGGCGCGGCGGAGCATCGTGCATGTCGGCACCTTGCCGACGCATCCGTCCTCGTCCGTGGCGAAGAACGCGCCGACAGACGCCTTGCCCTTGAGCTCGACGAGGATCTGCGCGATGAGAGCCGCGTTCACCTTGGTGTCGCAGGCGCCGCGGGCGTATATCTCGTCCCCGACGATCTTCGGCTCGAACTGCTCGGGGCTGGCCGCAGGGACGACGTCGATGTGGGTCACGAATCCGTAGTCGCACGTCTTGCCCGGGACAGTCGAGGCATAGAGCGCGTCGCGCCCCTCCTCGGTCCGCTCGACGTGGCAGAAGACGCCGCGGCTCTCAAGGTACTCCCTCAGGAACGCGGTCGCGCGGTTGCATTCCGGGATGTTGCGCGACTCGCTGGGAATAGACAGCAGGCCCTTCGCGAATTCGACGTCGAACGGGACGCCGCCGGCCTGCGTCGCGGCGGCCTTCGCGGGGGCCGCGCCGTATTCGACAGTGCCGTAGTTCTCGCTGTTGCCGAAGCTGTTGAGCGACTCCGGGCCCCAGACGTAGAGCGCGGAGCCGCGTATTCCGTTCACCACGCGGTTGCGGGCGAAGCAGGTCGGGACAGCCTCCGCCGGCCGGCCGCCTATGGCCGCGAACGGCACGGAGACGGTGCACGTCCAGGAGCGCTCGCCCTTCTCGACGGAGGCCGTCACGCCCTCGCCCCAGTCCTTGTCCATGCTGCCGCCGCGCGTCCCCAGGCTGATGTTCTTGTTGTCGAAGAACGCACCGTCGGAATTGACGCCTATGTGGTAGTAGAGGCACCTGTCGCCTGTCGGGCACAAATACCACTCCACGGAGTTGTCCGCCCATATCTCGCCGTTGTCGCGCGGGCGCGCCTTCGCGACGACCTTGTCCATGTTCGGCTCTTCGCAGGTGAAAGTCGCATATATCGCCTTTTCGTCGGTCCACGTCCTGACCTTCGTCTCCATCTCGCGGTCGATGTCCGGCCGATGTCCGCGCCACGAAAACACGCGCAGGGGAATCGGCTCCGCTGCGTTCGCACGGAATCCCTCGACCGCCGCAACGCGCTCCGCATACGCCTTCGCCGCCGACTTGAT
>Ga0310786_10007086_pt1 | contig 14717 bp, 12 predicted proteins | sample AusTroGonzalo_MG_FD_203881 | JGI IMG/M metagenome (GOLD analysis project Ga0310786, IMG submission 203881) | Bovine rumen microbial communities from tropical cattle in Woodstock, Queensland, Australia - Gonzalo_03 (v2) (version 2) | ecosystem: Host-associated > Mammals > Digestive system >... | reverse complement strand
TCCATACGGATTCTCCTATAGCAACAAAGATACAGCATTAGTATATATGGAACAAAAGTGGAATGTGGGCAAGAAGAAAGACAAGAAGGTTACAATGACCACCCACAAGATGAAAGTGGACGTAGCCATCTATGACTCCATCCAATGCTTGCACAGACTGGCTGTTTACACCTCTGCCCAGTTCGACCCCGACTATACGACGCTCGATGGAACAAGTTACCACTTCATCTGGGGCACATTCTCAGGTGACAAATATGCCATTAGTTCCGACAATGGATCACGCACTTGCAAGCGGTTATTGAGAACTTTCGACGACATCTGTGTGGCTGTGCGCAACAACGACTACGAAGGGCTCTACGCACACATACCTACGGTTCACGAACTTCTCGCTTACTACCGTACTCTCCTTCTACCCGATGTGCCGATAGATGAATGGGACTTGGATGCGTCAGTAAGGGGACGAAATAACAAATAATTTACAGCGAAGAGAGCAACTTCACATACAGCGAGATAGCATCGTCTATCTCGCTGATTTTGATGTATTCATCTGCCGTATGGGAACGCGACGATTCGCCAGGACCCAACTTGAGTGACGGGAACCGCATCAAAGCTTGATCGCTCAGGGTCGGTGAACCGAACGGCTTGAGTCCTTCCTTGATGCAAGCCTGCACGAAAGGATGCTCCACATCTATCTTCGAAGAGGACAGCCGGAAGGAACGGGCTTTCAGTTCCGAGGTGAGATGCTCCTGGAAAAAAGCGAAGATTTCCTCGTTCGTGTAGCATTCATTCGACCGCACATCAATGGTGAAGGTGCATTGGTCAGGGATGACATTGTGCTGTGTGCCGGCATTGATGATAGTCACCGTCTGCTTCACTGGACCTAGCAGTTCCGTCTGCTTCGGGAATTGCCATTCCGACAGCCACTGGATGTCCTTCATCGCATGATAGATGGCATTGTCGCCCTCATTCCGAGCTGCATGACCCGCCTTCCCATGCGCCACCGCATCAATCACCATCAAGCCCTTCTCCGCAATGGCAGGCTGCATGCCCGTCGGTTCACCCACAATGGCAAAGTCAATCTTTGGCAGCAGCGGCAGAACCGACTCAATGCCGTTCTTGCCAGAAACCTCCTCCTCGCAACTCGCCAAAAAAATGATATTCGTGGGCTGCAACTCAATATAAGTCATCAGCAAAGAAACAAGTCCTCCACCGCAGTCATTGCTACCCAAGCCATAGAGCTTGTCGCCCTCCAACGTCGGGGTAAACGGATCATGCTGCCATCCCGCCACAGGTTTTACCGTGTCGAGGTGGGCATTCAGCAGGATGGTCGGTTTAGCCTCCCCCGCATGGGGACAATCCGTCCAGCGCATGGGCTGGCTCCACACATTGTTTCCATGCCGTTGGGGATTCAGTCCCTTCTCCCGCATATATGCCTCCAGCACATCGGCGGCAGCCTTTTCGTCGCGACTCACGCTGGGCGTGGCAATCAGCCGTTTCAGCAGTTCCACTGCCTCATTCGTTTGCTCTTTGTATGTCATTTTCAGCACTTTTACATTATTTTAAAGGCAAAGGTACTACATTTTAGCGAGAAAATCGTAACTTTGCATCGTTTTTGTGATTTTGAATAATAAAACTTACAACATAATGGCACAGCAAGAAGACATTTTCAAGAAAGTGGTGAGCCACTGCAAGGAATACGGTTTCGTGTTCCCATCTTCAGAGATTTATGACGGACTGGGCGCCGTGTATGATTACGGTCAGAACGGTGTAGAGTTGAAGAACAATATCAAGCAATACTGGTGGCAGTACATGGTGTTGCTGCACGAGAACATCGTGGGCATCGACTCTGCCATCTTCATGCACCCCACCATCTGGAAGGCATCAGGTCACGTGGATGCATTCAACGACCCACTGATTGACAACCGCGACTCGAAGAAGCGCTACCGTGCGGATGTGCTCATCGAGGACCAGATTGCGAAGTACGACGAGAAGATCGAGAAGGAAGTGGCGAAGGCAAAGAAGCGTTTCGGCGATGCTTTCGACGAGGCTCAGTACAGAGCGACTTCTCCCCGTGTGCTGGAGGAGCAGGCTAAGCGTGATGCTTTGCACCAGCGCTACCAAGACGTGATGAACGCTGAGGGCGGCATCGACCTGGACGGCTTGAAGCAGATCATCCTGGACGAGGGCATCGTATGTCCTATTAGCGGCACAAGAAACTGGACGGATGTACGCCAGTTCAACCTGATGTTCAAGACCGAGATGGGTGCTGCAGCAGAGGGTGCATCAACCATCTACCTGCGTCCAGAAACGGCTCAGGGTATCTTCGTGAACTATCTGAACGTGCAGAAGACGGGCCGCATGAAGGTTCCTTTCGGTATCGCTCAGATTGGTAAGGCATTCCGCAATGAGATTGTGGCACGTCAGTTCATCTTCCGTATGCGTGAATTCGAGCAGATGGAGATGCAGTTCTTCGTGAAGCCCGGTACAGAGCTCCAGTGGTTCGAGGAGTGGAAGAAGCGTCGCATGGCTTGGCATCAGGCACTCGGTTTCGGCGCTGAGAACTACCGTTTCCACGACCACGACAAGCTGGCGCACTATGCCAACGCAGCTACCGACGTGGAATTTAAGATGCCATTCGGCTTCAAGGAGGTGGAAGGTATCCATTCTCGCACGAACTTCGACCTATCGCAGCATGCCAAGTATTCAGGCAAGAAGATCGAGTACTTCGACCCAGAAGACAACACTTCTTATACACCATACGTCATCGAGACTTCCATCGGTGTAGACCGTATGTTCCTCTCTGTGATGTGTCACAGCTACTGCGAAGAACAGCTTGAAGGTGGCGACACCCGCGTGGTGCTCCGTCTGCCTGCTGCCTTGGCTCCTATCAAGCTCGCTGTGTTCCCACTCACCAAGAAGGACGGTCTGCCAGAGAAGGCCCGTGAAATTATCGACGGACTCAAGTTCCACTTCAACTGCAAGTACGAGGAGAAGGATCAGATTGGTAAGCGCTACCGTCGTCAGGACGCTATCGGTACACCATTCTGCGTGACTGTCGATAACCAGACGCTGGAGGACAACACCGTGACCTTGCGCTATCGCGACACGATGAAACAGGAACGTGTGAACATCGCCGACCTGCGTGGCATCATCGAAGATCAAGTGACCATCACCAGCTTGCTGAAGAACTTGAAATAGCCCCCGCCCCCAAAGGGGGAGGGCTCACGCAACCCTCGGATATAGAAATGAAAACAATCATCATAAACATCAAGCGCACCATCGCGTCCCTTCCTCTTCGAGGTATGAAGGGCTTCCTCATCGCGTCAGCCCTCCTCCTTTGGGGGCTGGGGGGCTCCTCATGCAGCGAGAAGAACGAGGTGAGCGAGTATGACAACTGGAAGACAAGGAATCAGCAGTACCTAGATTCCATCGCCAACCTTGCCAATGCTGGAAAAGATGGCTGGACGAAGGTCATCGCCTACAACCTCATGACAAGGGAACCACGTCCCGACTTGAACAACAACTACTACATCTACGTGCAGAAGTTGGAGAACGGAACGGGTACACGTCATGCAGAACAGAATGACTCCGTGCGTGTTCACTATCTGGGTCGTATGATTCCTTCGGCATCCTACCCACAAGGAAATATCTTCGACAAGAGCTACAGCACCTACACCTTCAACGAGGAGACGGACGTGCCTAAACTTTTGCCAGTTGCCAACAACATTATCTATGGATTCACCACCGCTTTGATGAACATGGTGGAAGGTGACCGCTGGAAGATTGTCGTGCCTTACTATCTGGGCTACAACCCCAAGGTGAACCCATCCAGCTTAGTTCCCGACTACTCCACCCTCATCTTTGACATCAAGCTGGTGCGCATCTATAAGTATCATATTGACATGGATACCACTTGGCATTAACCAGCCTACGCACTGAGCGACTTTCTCCATCCGGACAAGTCGGCATACTAATACAAAGAGAGCATCCATCACCATGATGGATGCTCTCCTTTTTATTTCTATCTGAACTTATTTTACATTACCTACCTTGATCAGGTACTCTGCAATCTGAACAGCGTTCAAAGCGGCACCCTTCTTGATCTGGTCACCTGAGAGCCAGAAAGTGAGACCGTTCTCGTTGGCGAGATCCTTGCGGACACGACCTACATAGACATCGTCCTTACCTGCTGTGAAGAGTGGCATAGGATACTTCTGATTCTTTGGATCATCGATCAGGGTCACGCCGTCAGCAGCAGCGATAGCCTTCTGTGCATCCTCTACAGAAATAGGCTTCTCTGTCTCCACCCACACAGCCTCTGAGTGAGCACGAAGAGAAGATATGCGTACACACATTGCAGAGCACTTTGCATCGGTGTGCATGATCTTACGGGTCTCATTGAACATCTTCATCTCCTCCTTCGTGTAACCATTATCCTGGAACACGTCAATCTGAGGAATCACGTTGTATGCCAACTGATAAGCGAACTTGTTCACGGTAGGCTCCTTGCCTTCCACCAGTTCCTTGTACTGCTGTTGCAATTCAGCCATTGCAGCGGCACCAGCACCAGAAGCACTCTGGTAACTTGCTACGTGGATACGCTGGATGTGGCTCAACTTCTCAATAGGCTGAAGCACCACCACCATCATGATGGTTGTGCAGTTAGGATTGGCAATGATGCCACGAGGACGGTTGAGCGCATCGGCAGCATTGCACTCAGGCACCACCAATGGCACATCCTCATCCATACGAAAAGCACTGGAGTTGTCAATCATCACAGCACCAAACTTTGTGATGTCCTCGGCAAACTCCTTCGAAGTGCCAGCACCAGCCGACGTGAAAGCAATGTCCACACCCTTGAAGTCGTCGCCGTGCTTGAGGAGCTGCACTTCATACTCCTTGCCACGGAAAGTATATTTTCTTCCGGCACTACGAGTTGAGCCGAAAAGCACAAGTTCATCAATTGGAAAATTTCTCTCATCAAGAACACGAAGGAATTCCTGTCCTACGGCACCACTGGCACCGACGATTGCTACTTTCATCTTGTTACCTTATTGATTTTAATCTTATTCTTTTTTCGAAAAACGCTGCAAAGTTAGGAAAAAAACTAAAAACTAAAAACTAAAAACTAAAAGTTTGTGTCACAAATGGCTAATATTGACAAAAGACACCATTAGTTTTAACTTTTAGTTTTTAGTTTTTACTTTTTTCCGTACCTTTGTAAAAATTTTCATTTTGGACGCAATTACCACATATCTGCCCATCACCGACCCGACTTGGATTTTCTTCCTCGTGCTCTGTGTGATCTTGTTTGCTCCCATGATATTCAGCAAACTACGCATTCCGCATCTCATCGGAATGATTCTGGCAGGTGTGCTGATAGGCGAACATGGCTTCAACCTTCTGGCAAGGGATGCCTCGTTCGAGCTGTTCGGCAAGGTGGGTATCTACTACATCATGTTCCTGGCAGGTCTGGAGATGGACCTCCAAAACCTGAAGCAGAACCGCAGTAAGGGCTTCATCTTTGGTTTCATCACCACCGTGATTCCCTTCGGATTCGGTTTTCTGGCAGGATACTATTTCCTTGATTACAGCATTCCAGCTTCCCTGCTCTTGGCCTGTATCTTCGCTTCCCACACGTTGGTGGCATATCCCATCGTGGGACGTTACGGCTTGAGCAAGTCGCCATCCGTAACTATCTCCATTGCTGCCACGATGGTGGCGTTGCTGTCTGCCCTGCTTTTTTTGGCAGGTATTTCAGGCACCATCAAGGGGACAGGCGGATTCTGGTTCTGGGCGTTCTTCGCCTTGAAGTTCGCTATCTTCATCTTCGGCATGTTCTTCCTGTTGCCACGCCTCATTCGCGTGTTCTTCCGCAAGTTCAGCGACCCCGTCATCCAGTTCACATTCACATTGGCGGTGGTGTTCCTTGCTGCTGCCACTGCCGAGTTCTGCGGATTGGAGGGCATCTTCGGTGCTTTCCTGGCAGGTCTGGTGCTGAACCGTTTCGTGCCCAACACTTCGCCATTGATGAATCGCATTGAGTTCATCGGCAACGCCCTCTTCATCCCCTACTTCTTGATTGGTGTGGGTATGCTGGTCAATGTTGCACCGATGTTCCGTGAGGGCAAAGCCGCTGTGGTGGTGCTCATCATGGTGGTGGCAGGTACCCTTTCCAAATACATAGCCGCCTACTTCAGCCGCAAGCTCTTCCACATGACCCGTGCTGAAGGTGTGATGATGTTTGGCTTGACAGAAGCCCATGCAGCAGGAGCCTTGGCTATGGTAATGGTGGGTGTCAACCTCGAAGTGACGCCTGGCGTGCCCTTGATGAACAATGCCGTGCTGGACGGTGTGGTGATGATGATTCTCATCTCCTGCATCATCTCTTCCATCGCTACCGACCAAGCCGCCAAGAAACTCAAGATGCAAGGCGACGAGACAGACAAGAAGCAGCGACGAGACAGTACAGCACTAGACGACGAGAAGATACTCATTCCAATCAATGAGCCCAGCAATATCCGCACGTTGATGTCCACCGCCTTCATGATGCGCAACCGCCAATTGAATCGTGGACTCATCTGCCTGAACATCATTAACGATGCTGACATGAGCGACAAGACACAGGCGCATAGCCGTGAATGTCTGGAGATGGCGACCGACCTCGCCTCCGCTGCCGATGTGCCCATGCAGACACAGACGCGATTGGCGGTCAACTTCGTCACAGCCACCATTCATGCCCTACGCGAGAATGATGCCAGCGAACTGCTCATCGGCTTGCATCGCAAACGTCACGAAGGGGATTCCTTCCTCGGACTCTTTGCCCAGGGACTCATCGAAAACATGTCGCGCCAGCTCATCATCGTCAATATGCACATCCCTGCCAACACCATCCGCAAGATTGTGGTGGCTGTGCCTGAGAAAGCTGAATATGAAAAGGGCTTCTACCGTTGGATCAACCGTATTGCCCGTATGGCGGAAGACCTCGGATGCCAGATGGATTTCTATGCCACAGAAACCACAGGCAACCTCATCATGCACTACATGCGTGACCGTCACAAGAGTGTGCGCGACGACTACGAACTGCTCTACTCGTGGAACGACTTCCCAGCTCTGCGCCACGAACTCAGCCCCGACCATCTGCTTGTCGTGGTCACAGCCCGCAAAGGCAGTATCTCTTATCAGAGTTCTTTTGCCAAGCTGCCTCACCAACTCCAAACTGACTTTGCAGACAACAGCCTCATGCTCATCTACCCCGACCAGCAGGAGGAGAACAACGAGATACACGCATTTGCCGACCCACACCACTTCGACACCAAGTCAGGCAGCACCCGCGTCGGCAGATGGCTGAGCAAGTGGATTGGTGAAATGGGGTAGAAATAATTTTCAATTTTTCAATTCTACAATTCTTCAATTATCCATGATACAACTCCAAAACATCACCAAGTCCTTCGGCACACTCCAAGTGCTCAAAGGCATTGACCTCCACATCGACAAGGGCGAAGTGGTCAGCATCGTCGGTCCTTCTGGAGCAGGCAAAACCACCCTTCTCCAAATCATGGGCACCCTCGACACGCCCGACACAGGTTCCGTCATTGTTGATGGCATCGATGTGACCCGACTGAAAGACAAGGAAATCGCCAAGTTTCGGAATCAGCACCTTGGCTTCGTCTTCCAGTTCCACCAACTCCTGCCCGAGTTCACAGCACTGGAAAACGTCTGCATCCCTGCCCTCATCGCTGGCAAGAACAAGAAGCAGACAGAAGCACGTGCCAAGGAACTGCTCGACTACCTTAACCTCAGCGACCGCATCCATCATAAACCCGCTGAACTCTCAGGAGGAGAGAAGCAGCGTGTAGCAGTAGCACGTGCCCTCATCAACAATCCATCCATCATCTTGGCCGACGAGCCATCTGGCTCTCTCGACTCCAAGAACAAAGAGGAACTGCATCGCCTCTTTTTCGACCTGCGTGACAAATTCGGACAGACCTTCGTCATTGTCACCCACGACGAGACTCTCTCGCAAATCACAGACAGAACCATTCACATCAAAGACGGACTCATTCACTATGACAACGGACAACAAAACGAAGATCAACCTGAGGTTGGGCAAGAGGAATCAACTGAAAGTCTTGCGTGAGAAAGAGCACGGGCTTTATCTCGAAGGAGGCGAAATTGGCGACATTCTGTTGCCTAAGCGCTATGTGCCCGAAGGCACCAAGATTGGCGACATCCTCGACGTGTTCCTCTATCTCGACCAAGAGGAACGCCTCATCGCCACCACCGAACACCCCCTCATCGAGGTAGGGCAGTTCGCCTATCTTGAATGCACATGGACCAATGAATATGGCGCCTACCTCAACTGGGGCTTGATGAAAGACCTCTTCTGCCCCTTCCGCGAACAGAAGGTGCGCATGCAGCGAGGCAAACGCTATCAAGTCTATTGCTACATCGATGATAAGACCTACCGCATCGTCTGCTCCAGCAAGATCGAGAAGTTCCAGAAGGCCATTAGCCCCCTACCCCCCGAAGGGGGAAGGCATTCGCAGTGGGAATCTTCTGATCGGCGAAGCCAATCCAATAAGACAGGTCACGTTAGCCCTCCCCCTTCGGGGGATGGGGGGCTTCGTCGTGTCCTCATCGGCGACTTCTCTTCCCGTCTTTTCGAGCATCTCAAACTCTCCGAGAAAGGTTTCACACCCTATCATGACAAGTCGCCAGCGGAAGAAATCTATGCCATGTTTGGCGTCAGCAAGAAAGTGTTCAAGCAGGCAGTAGGCGACCTTCTCAAACGTGAACTCATCCAAATCAAGCCCGACGGCATTGAACTGACCATCAAAGGCAAAGCCACAGGCATAGAAGAATAATTATGCAGTACATCCTCACCATCCTTTTCGCCCTCCTCACCCTCTCACTTTCTGCCCAGAACCTCACTCGAGCACAGGCAGAACAGGAGGCACGCACCTTGGCCACCCAATGGATTGCCGACACCAAAGAAATCTACCAACAGGCATGGGAAACCCACCGTCTCGTTATCGGAAGCGAAATCATGTCCTTCTGGTACACCACCTATGGCACCAAGCCTGCCGACGGCTACAGCCTCTTCATCTCCTTGCATGGAGGTGGCAACGCCCCTGCCCAACTCAACGACAGCCAATGGGAGAATCAGAAACAGCTATATCAGCCCCAGAACAGCGTATATCTCGCACCACGTGCACCTTACGACGATTGGGACATGTGGTTCAAGCCCGACCTCGACCAGTTTTATGCTGCCCTCATCCAGATGTGCGTCGCCTACCTTGATGTCAACCCCGACAAGATCTATCTCATGGGCTACTCAGCAGGTGGTGATGGTGTTTGGCGTATGGCTCCCCGTATGGCAGACACTTGGGCAGGTGCTTCCATGATGGCAGGACATCCTGGCGACGTCTCCCTCCTCAACCTTCGCAACACCCCCTTCATGGTTTGGTGTGGTGCCCTCGATGCCGCCTACAATCGCAATAGCGAATGCGCCCAACGAGGCATAGAACTCGATTCCCTCCATACTGCCGACCCCAATGGCTACATCCATGAAACCCACATCGTCGAAGGCAAACCCCATTGGATGGATCTCGAAGATGCCGCTGCCCTACCTTGGTTGCAGCAATACCAGCGCAACCCCTACCCCACTCAAATCGTCTGGCAGCAGGAGGAAGTCACCCATCCTCATTTCTATTGGCTCACAGCCCCTGAGGACCAACTCCAGCGAGGCAAGACCGTCCGTCTTTCCCTCAAAGGCAACACTGTCACCATCTCTCAATGTGACTACACCCAGTTGACCCTCCACTTCAACGACCAGATGGTCAACCTCGACAAGCCCATCACCATTCTCAAGAATGGCAAGACCCTTTTCAAAGGCAAACTTTCACGCACCCTCGCCAACCTGCAATCCTCCCTTGCAGCACGCAACGACCTCCGCTACATGTTCCCAGCACAGGTGACGGTACAATGTCCTTGAAAGCACCTTTCATCGAAAAGGTGCCGAAGTCTCATTGCACCTTCTCCAATTCTTTCATCATCGTTTCCACACCCGACCAGCCGATGATGGCTTTGACGAGCTTGCCCTCACGGTCGTAGATGAGATAATGTGGAATGGCATCGTCATATTCTGGAATTTGCATCTTATTCATCTTGTCTTGAGGCACGATGTAGTGATCGCCTGCGTGTTGGGCAACTATATTGATCCATTCGTTAGTGTCGCTGCTGGTATTGGTGATATAGACGAAATCGATACCTCGTGCCATCAACTCCTTCTTCACCGTTTCCATTTCTGTCATTCCCCTTCGACAAGGTCCGCACCAAGTGGCCCAGAAGTCAACGAATACGATATTTCCTTTGTGCTCGGCAACGATCTTGGGCAGCCACTCTTGTGGAGCACCCTCAGGCAGTTCACGACGTTTGCCCTCATTGTCGGCGGCTTCCTGTTTAAGAAGCGCTTGCACCTCGCGTATTTGTATTTGGAACTCTGGAGACAAAGCATTCAACTCGTTTTCATCCACAGGTTGATTGGCTTTCGCCTGAGCCATCACCGATTTGGCAGCGTCCAGCTCCTTGAACCATCGACCCAAGGGTGAATCTTCCAGACCGTTGGCTTGAATGTATAGCTTTCCATCATCAAACTGATTTTTCAAATAAGCAAGGAAGCCGAGTGTTTTGCGGTAATAAGTCAGTTCGGAAGCATGGGGATCTTTAAAGGTAAACTGCTTCTCAAACATGGCCAGCGAGTCCGGATCTTTGGTTAAATCCCAAATCTTCTTCGTAAATATGTAGTCTTTTAGTTTGTGCAGGTAATCTTGCTCAATCATCATTCTTTGGTATTCTCGTTCCTCTAGCGTGAGGTCGAGAGAATCCAACTGCTTCACAACCTCCTGAAACTCATTCCAACACATTTCGCGCCATTCGTCAACAGTATCGTGATAGTGAGCCGTAGCATACTCGCGACTATACCCCATCTTTATACCTTTCATGTGAATGGGCAGAGGAAACTCAAAGGATGCACCTTTAATATGGATAGCTTTCTTCCAGAGTTCTCGCAGCTTTGCCGTAGAGATGCTTTCTTGTGATGTTTCTTTGTTGTATGCCTGGTATTCTTCGAAAGCCTTTTTGTTGAAGTCAACTCTGACGGTGTCGCCTGGGAAAAGCATGACTGACCATCCCACGAAATCGTGTTTCAGCGGATAGCAGATGTCCCAAACGAGGGTGAATGTACCAGCGACGGAATCAGCTGTGCTTTCAGGGAATTGACTGCCCTTCAGCGATTCCCCATTTCCCCAAAAACTGGGGATTTTCTCATTATCGTTTGGATCCTTGTCCACATACCGCCCCAGAATCACGGCAGGAGCACTCTTGCGCTCCCACATCAGGCGGATTGACGAGTCTTGGGCGTACATAGAAACACTTGCTGCAAATGCAAGCAGGGTGGTCATGATGAATTTCTTGTTCATTTTCATTGCTTTTTGACTTTTGATGAATTTTCTGCGACAAAGGTACAACTATTTCATTATTATACCAAGAAAATCAGTTTGCATTTAGTTTGCATCTGCTATGCATACTAAATACAATGGATATTGGGAATAATTTTTCTGGCCCCCTTGAGAAATATACGTTCCAAATCGTGGAACGTATATTTCAAAGTTTGGAACGTATGTTTCAAGATTTGGAACGTACATTCCAAACTTTGAAATATAAAATGGGGCGAAAGAGCATTACTTTACCCATTGCTCTGGATTAAGACGTGTGCTTTCCTGACGAAGTTGGAAATGGAGGATGTAGCGTCCGTCAGCATCTTTTCCGATGGCGCCAAGGGTGTCTTTGGTCTTAACGCTCTGACCCTTGCGGACAGAAACGGAAGAGAGACCTGAATAGACGGAAATATAGGAGCCGTGACGGAGCATAACGATGTAGGAACCTGCATATTGGAAGATGGAGCTGACAGTACCATTGAAAACAGCACGAGCGGCACAGCCTTGCTGACCTCGAATGTCAATACCTTTGTTGTCGAGGGTGACGTTGCGTAGTCCTGCCACAGAATAGTTGCCATAGTGACCGACCACGCTATAACTGCCCGTGATAGGCATAGGCAGACGCCCCTTGTTGCTGGAGAAGTTGCTGGAGAGTTTGGCATCAGCGCTGGCGTCGTTGCTCTTCCACGCTTCATATTTCTCTCGCTCCACTTTCTCCTCCTTAGCTGCCACTTTCACATTAGCATCGGCAGCTTTGGCATCAGCATTTGCTTTCTCGGCAGCCTTACGGGCAGCCTCCTTCTCAGCAGCAGTCTTGGCAACACGTTTGGCAGCTTCAGCAGCTTCGGCAGCCTTGCGAGCCTTCTCGGCAGCAGCTTTGGCTTCAGCCAGTTTACGAGCTTTCTCACGTGCCTCAGCTTCAGCCTTCTTGCGAGCTTCTTCTGCCTTGCGTTTCCGTTCTGCCTCAGCCCGTCGGGCAGCTTCTATCTCTGCTTGGATGATACGGTCAATTTCAGCATTGAGGGCTTGTTCCTTCTTCTTATAATCCTGTATCTGCTGCTGAACGGTAGCGATGTTCTTGTTGAGGAAAGCAACCTGTGTCTGGGCGCTTTCCTTCATGCTTTGCAGGGATTTCTTCTTCTGTTCAACTGTTTGCAGGTTTTGTTCCTTCTGTGTTTTGGCAGCCAGAAGTTCGTTCTGCTTCGTCTTGACCTCCAGCTGTTTCTCTTTCAAGAGTTCGCCCTGCGCCTTCTGGAAAGTGGAATACTCCTGCATATAGCGCATACGACGCACCATCTGGGTGAAGTTGTCGGCTGAGAAAATAAACATGAGCTTGTTCTGCACAGAACGATTCTTGCGCATATAAACCATCGCCTTGGCATAACGCTTCTTCTTGACTTCCAGTTCCTTCTGCAACTTGACAAGTTGTGCACTGAGGGTGTCGATGGTGGCAGTCAGGGACACGATGTCACGATTGAGGCTGTCGATGGATTGCTGTTGCTTGCCAATCTGATGGTCAAGCACAAGCACGCTGTCAAGACTCGCCTTGACATTCTTGTTGAGTTGGGCTAGTTGTGCCTGCGACTGCTGACGAGCTTTCTCTGCAGCGGCTTTCTCGTTGCGGAGCTGAGTCTTTTTGTCAACAGGCTTCTGCTGTTTCTTCTGCTGAGTGGTTGTTGTCTTTTTAGTCGTAGTCGTTTTCGTGGTGGTCGTTCGCTTGGGGGCAGTCGTGGCCTTTCCCTTGCTCTGAGCCCATGAGGGAACGAACAATGAACAACTAAAAACTAAAAGTAATACAAACCTCCTCATTATTGTCCAATCATACTGTCAAAGAGTTTGTTGGCATCCGTCTTGGTGTACTTGTCCGATACGGCGGTGTGAGCATCCCAGTTGGCATTATTACCTTTGTTGGAAAGTTTCAAATCCAACTTAATATCCTTCTTGGCAGGGATGGTATAAGCGAATTTATCTCCCTTCTTTGCCTCTTGCCAGAAGAAGTCTTGGATAGTTGGGAAGTCAATGTTACGACTCTTGAAAGCGGAGAACTCATCATAAGTTGTATCGACATAGCGCTTATTCACTCGATCAATGATGAGAATCTTATTGGGAGATAGTTCGATACGTCCAATCTCTGCGATGCCTACCAAAGGATCAACCAAAGTAAGCTGGATGACATCGTCATAGCGCATACGAAGGTTTCCATTAGTGGTGATTTCCTTACCTTCCTGTGTGATGGTGACCTTTACCTTCGACGTAAAGTTAGTTCCTACAGCAATCTTCGCCTTGTTGAGGTCAGCGTCTTGCTTATTGGACGATGTCGTTGTGGTTGGTGTTGTGATGGTTGTTGTTGGCTTTGTCTTGTCGCTCTTATCTTTCGTGGCTTTCTTGGAAGAATGGCACGATGCCAACATCAGCAATAAGAGAAAAGTAAATAATGAAAAGCGAATAGTGTAAAATCTATTGTTCATATCTTATCGGTATTTCAAGTCCCAAGAACTATTTTTTCTTGGCTTTTTTGTTGATTTGTTTAATATGATCCAGTATGTCGTCGCTCATTTCCTCGCCGTCACGCTCCATCAGTTCCACGACCTTATCCATATACTGCTTGGCTTCATCGTAGCGTTTTTGCTGGAAGAGCACCCATGCGTAGGTGTCGAGATAGGTGGCATTGTCTGGTTCCAGTTCATTGGACAAACGACTCATCTCCTCAGCACGATCGAGGTCTTTCTTCTTGAGGGAGAGGTAATAGGCGTAGTTGTTGAGCACTATAGGATCGTTCTTTTTATAAACGAGACAGGAGTCGTAGGCCTGAAAAGCCTTGTCATCCTGCCCAAGCTGGTGATAGATGTCGCCCATCATCGCATACGTGTTCACACAAATCAGCAACTTGGTATCGTTGTCTGCGTTCTCCACACGCTCCAATCCTCCCCTGAACACGTCGAGGGCCTTCTGCTTTTCCTCAAGCTGGAAGTAGGCAAGACCCAAATAGAAGTAAAACACAGGGTCGGAGCTCATATAATCAACAGCAGGTTTGCAGATGTTCACCACCTCTTTCGTGTCGTTATTCTCAACGGCATAACCCATCAACAGCAGTCGACGAGCAAAATCATTCTCAGAGTCAACCTCCAGCATCTGATACAGCACAGGCTTAATCTCTTCCTTCGGCATTTTCCTGGTGACCATATAACGTGCCTTCAGTTCGAGGATATCTGTCTG
>Ga0310786_10007085_pt1 | contig 14719 bp, 12 predicted proteins | sample AusTroGonzalo_MG_FD_203881 | JGI IMG/M metagenome (GOLD analysis project Ga0310786, IMG submission 203881) | Bovine rumen microbial communities from tropical cattle in Woodstock, Queensland, Australia - Gonzalo_03 (v2) (version 2) | ecosystem: Host-associated > Mammals > Digestive system >... | reverse complement strand
AATAACTCTATATTTATATATAAATATAGAAGTATTTTTAGGGTATGGAAATACCCTTTAGAGAACTGCAACACTGCAACAGTGCAACAGCGAGTGCAAAGCCAAACTTGTTTGAGCTTTGCCGAGCGCCTACAGTGTCGGCAACGCCAACAGTGCAACGTCAACGAATTCTGGCAAAATAAATCTCAGAAAAAACAAAAAACTTTGCCGAGTATTCGTGAACCGCAATGGGATTGTTGTACCTTTGCGATGCATTTGGGGATGCATCGCGAGTGTGGGCGGCGGCTCAGCGAAGGCCAAGCAAGCTTGCCTCTGCGTTCACCTTGCACCACACTTGCATCAAGACGGAGGACAAGGGCGGTAAGAGTACTGCTCAGCAGTGGTAGGATTACTGCACGCCGCCGCCAGGATTACTGCACGCCGAGACTCTTGAAAATGGCGCCAAAAGGGAGTTGAAAGCAGGCAGAAACACACGGACCACGAATTCACGAATAAAAAAATTCTGTGCTTTCTGTGTGATATTAAAATCAAACTTTAACCATTAAAATTTAAAAGAAAGGAAACGAACTATGGCAAATGAGAAAGAAACGCTTCATCTTGGAATGAAGAAAAACACGAACGCGAAGTCGCCGGCTTACGGCAAGTACTACCCCGAGATCGCTGTCAAGCAGACGCTGTCGCAGCGTGGCTTCATCGAGCATCTGAAGGCTCACGGGCTGGCTTATTCGGGGTCGGTCATCAAGGGTGTCATCGACCAGATTGTGCAGTGTCTGCCGGAGCTCATCAGTCGCGGCACCAGCGTACAGTTCGACGGTCTGGGCACGTTCTATCCGACCATCGAGTCGGCGATGGGGCTGACTGAGAACCAGCTGGCGTGCAAGACGCCGCTGCCTGAGCGCGACACGCCGGGATTCACCGCCAGCGAGCTGGTGAAGGGTGTTCACCTGCGCTTCCAGCCTGACGACACGAAGCTGGACAAGAAGACGTCGCGCGCCTTCAAGGAGCAGTGCCAGCTCTCCGTCGACTACGTCATCAACCTCGACAACGAGGAGGGTCGCGCTCTGATTGACTACGACAGCTGGAAGAAGGGCAAGAACGAGCCGGAACCCTAATACGTTGAACGGTGAAGGCTGCGTGAGCAGGCTCGGCCGAAGGCCAACGTTGCGATTAAGCGAGAATTTAGAAGGCGCAGCCGTGTGGGGTTGCGCCTTCTTTATAAAGAGAGTTTTTGTGAAGTGCGACTACAGCAAGTGCAGCGTGCCCATGAGGTAAACCAGTCCGAAGCCCAGCACCATGGCAATGATGCCCATGACGGTACCCATCCTCACCATGTCGCTCTGCTTGATGAAACCGGTAGAGAATGCCAGCGCATTCGGTGGGGTCGATATGGGCAGAATCATGGCCGACGATGCTGCGATGGCCACACCAATCAGTACGGTGGGTGTGCCGCCGATGGGGTCGAGCTTGTCGCCCATAGCGCTGCAGACGATGGCCAGGATAGGCATCAGCAGGGCTGCCGTGGCTGAGTTGGAGATGAAGTTCGACAGCAGGTAGCAGATGGCACCACCGAGCAACAGGATGAGCAACGGCGAGAACTCGCCGAAGGGAATGCTCTCGACGGCGTTGGCTGCCAGCCCCGATGCGTTCAGGCCATAGCCCAGTGCGAAACCGCCGGCTACCATCCAGATAACACTCCAGTTGATCTGCTCCAGGTCGCGCTTGGTAATGACACCCGTTAGTGCAAACACCATGAACGGCACCATGGCCACTGTATATGAATTGATGCCTGTTACGCGGTCGAGCAACCATAAGGCTACCGTCACGAAGAACGTTATGATGACAATCCACGAGTGGGCACCCTTCTGCATGCCACCCTCGATGTTCAGTTCAATACGCTTCTGCGTGAAGGGGAACACCTTCAGCAGTAATCGCCAGCTGATGAACAGCAGTACGACGACCAACGGGAACATAAACATCATCCACTGGCCAAAGCCCAGTCCGAGGTTCAGTCCTTCAGGGTCATTCAGGTACTTCAGCGCAATGGTGTTGGGAGGTGTACCGATGGGCGTACCCATACCACCCAGGTTGGCTGCGATGGGAATGCTCATAGCCAGTGCGATGCGTCCCTTGCCTTCGGGTGGCAGCTGACGGAACACGGGTGTCAGGAAGGTCAGCATCATGGCTGCTGTGGCTGTGTTCGATACGAACATCGAGAACAGTCCCGTAATCAGCAGGAATCCTAACAGCACCATCTCGCTCCTTGTACCAAAAGGCTTCAGCAGTACTTTGGCCAGTTGGGCGTCAAGCCCTGTCTTCGTGGCAGCAATGGCCAGCACGAAGCCGCCGATGAACAGCATGATGACGGGGTCGGCAAACGTAGCCATCACTCCTTTGTAACTAAGCAGTTTGCCTACTTCCTCTTCGTTCACCATAGGCAAGATGCCGCTGTCTGACGTGAAGAGCAGCATCAGCACAATGATTGCCACCGACGTAGCCCATGACGAAACGACCTCGAGTACCCACATCAGCGTGGCAAAGGCGAAGATGGCAATGATGCGCTGCTGGATAACCGTCAGGTTCTGAATGCCGTACCACTCTGACGGCATGTTCCAAAGCAGGAGAGTAACGAGCGCTACGAACGCGATTTTGAGAGCACGCTTGGTGCTGTTTTCCGGATGATACTTCCGCTGGTGACGCATTTTGTGGTAGGTGTCAACCAGATGGAAGCCTTCGTAAATATGAAACATTTCCTATTCTTATTTTGTTATTGATTACATTTTCTTCGTGCAAAGGTACGGAATAATTGTCAATTACCAGCTTCCGACAGTCGATTATTATGTGGTTTCGGCGTCATTTTTTCATTGTTTTCATTTCCCTTTTCTTTTTTATTGATACCTTTGCTAACTCCATGTTACAAAATAGCAGACAAAGCAGCGGAGACAACCCGCTGCTTTGCCTCTGATGGGTAAATGCCAAAGGGGTAGTTGATTTCCCCTACTGGTGGGCGATATTAAATCTTAGTCGCCGACCCGTTCGACGATAAAGTCGCAGGCAGAGAACCAGTTGCTGGGGGTGCCGTATTCCTGGACGATGTCGCGATTGAGGGTGATGCCGTAGGTGAGGCTGCTACTGCGATTATCACCGGTGACGGTGATGTCGTCGAGGTAGATGCGGTTCCAGCCGTAGCCCTGTCCGCCGTGGGCCGAGGCTTTATTGAGATCGAGGGCCAGGACTCCTTCGTGGGCGTTGGCTGCTTTAGAGAAGCGGTTGAGGCCAGAGAACCATACGTTGCCACCGGTATCGCCATCGGCAGGAATCTCCTTTCGTACGGTCTGATCGCCCACTTGGGCAAAGACGAGCAGTCCAGAGTGACCGCTATTGGTCTCCTTGGCACGAACCACAGCCGATATACGATAGTGCCCAGGACGCAGGTTCTTGAGGGTGTTCTCAATACGGAGGTCGCTACCATAGTTCTCGCGACTCACATGGAGATAGCCCGTCTGTTGGTCGGCGGTATAGTGTTCGCCACGAGCTGTGAACATATCTTCGTGATGATATTCCACGGGCTGGTGAATGACGGTCCAGTGGTTGCGGTTCAGGTAGTCCTGATCGTTGTCACTCAGACTGTCGATGTCGGCAGTAAGGTTGCGATGCGCGTTGATGCTCATCTGGGCGATACTGACCTGCTTCTTCAGGTCATCGGGCATGTCTTTGGCAATGCCGTTGGTCATATTCATCAGTTCGTCAGCCTGACCACGGGAGAGCATGTAGGGGTAGCTATCCATCTCTTTGTTAAGCGTGTAGCAGATGGCTTTCTGCTCAGTTGTAGTGGCAGTACTGCCCATGCCCGTCATGAGCCACACCTTCGCTTTCAGCGCCTCGTAGCTGGTCTTGAGGTTGTATGTCTTGGGCTCAGTGTAGAGCTGCTGTGCCATCTTGATGAAATTGTACTGGAAGACCTCGGCCAACGTGTCGGTATCAAGCGCCTTGGCACGTTCGGGTTCCTTTTTGCGGATGTCAAACAGCAGGTTCTGCGCCACGCTGAGGGCCGTGTTACTGCGGTCGAGGTATTCGTCGCCATCGTAGGACTTGATCTGTGGTGTCGACTTGAGTTTGGGGCAGTGGAACTCGTACATGATGCCAGTTGTCATATAGTACTTGTGCTTCGTGTCGGTGGGATCGTCCTCATCATAGTTACACCAAGAGAGCAGGTAGGTGGAACGGAAACCGTCGTCATCCTTGAAACCAATGATGCGAACGTTCATGGTAGGGTGAAGCTGCAGGGGGAAGGTCTCGCCTCCTTCACCGTATGCGATGCTGACACCAGGGAATACGGCCTGCTCGTCGCCTGCCACATAACTGTAATAGCTGGAGGCGTAAGGTGCCTGCTTGTCGAAGGCATCGAGAATCTGGCGTAGGGGCAGATTGGGGTCGTCGGGGACGTAACGGAACTCGAAACTCCAGCCGTCGAGGTAATTAGGACCGACGTATGCCCTGCTTTTTCCAAGCGGCACCACATGAATCTTGTTCTTGGGTACCAGTCCACCGCCGTCGAGGGCTGTATAGATGATGCTGAGGCTGTCTTTGCTGCCTGGTATCCATCGGGACGAAATGTTCTTTGGGAACCTCTTGTCGAGCGTCTCTCTAAAGGCCGTATGCAGGGCCTGTGCATGTTTGTTCTCCTGAGCGTGGAGACAGGTTGAGCTGATGGGCATCAGCAGGATTGCTATTGTAATAATGAGTCGTTTCATAATTCTATTTTTTTTAATTTAACTCCGAATACTCTGATTATTCCGAATACTCCGATAATTTCTAAAAACTAACATAATTTGCAGTACTGTCGTTTATTATTTTGTTCATTGCCTGCTCCGCCTGTTTGCCAACGATGCGGTTGACCATCTGCTGTAGGCGAACATCTGCAGCAATGAGCTTTTCTACGTGAGCTGTACTGACGCTGTCGTCGAGACTTTCCATCTCAGCTTCCAGACGGGCTATGCAGTCGGCGAGGCTCTCAGTGGTTGAGGCGGAATTGGTCGTTTGGGTGACTGGTCGTTTGGCCGTTTGGGTGACTGGTCGTTTGGTCACCTGAGCCACGACGGCTTCCTCTGTCCTCTCCGTGGGGATGATGGCTTCGTGTCTGGGCTGGACGCTGTCTTTGGCGACTACGTTTTTCTCTGCTACCATTGAAGGCTGCTCGGCGGTGCTTCTTCCGAGATAGAACACCAGCAGTAAGGCGATACTTGCTGCGATGCCTGCCATGAGCCATCTGAGGGCGACTATCTTTGGTTTCTCCTTGACAGTTTTGGGCTGCTTGGGTAACTTGTCACGTTGAACGTTGAACATTGAACGTTGAACGTTTTGGATGCCTGGCTCAATGTCCACCTTGCCGTTGTCGAACAGCGCAAACATCTCTTTGTATTCTGCCCACTCTTCACTCACTTCATGGGTGCGGAAGTACTGTGCCAGCACCTCTTCCTCAGCAACGCTGGTCTCGCCAGCCATGAACTTGCTGAGCAACTGGGCTATCTGCTGTTTGTCGTACTGATGTTTCATTGTTGGTTCCTCCTTTTTAGTTTGTTTAGTAATTCGTTGCGGGCTCGCGAGAGCAGTGTGGATACTGATGTCTGGCATATGCCTAAGATGTCGGCAATCTCGTCTAACTCGCGGTGCTCCAGTTGACGCATTCTCAGCACCATTCCCGCTGTGGATGGCAGCTGGTCTATCTGTTCGACTATCCACTGTTCCAGTTCCGTGTATTCCAGTGGGTCGTGCAGCGAGTCTTCATCTATCAGCGGCATCGTGTGGGCTATCTCCCCATGCTGATGAGCCGTGCGCCACCTGTCGATGCATACCCGTCGCGTAGTGATAGCAGCCGAAGCCTTCAGGTGAGCCGCATCGTTAATATGTTCATGCAGGTTCCACAGTTTCAGCATTACGTCTTGCGCAATGTCCTCCACATCGTCCTGGGAATATCCGAACTGCCCGGCTATCGACACGGCCTTTGCCCGCGTCTCACTTGCCATATATGTGAACTCTTTTTGTGTCATTACACTTATATAACGAACAACTCCTAATAAATTAAACAAGAAATCGCATCTTTTTTTGATTTTTTTTCTTTTATGCTTTTTTTTACGCATGATTGTCCGCTTATTACACGCCTTTTTCGTAACTTTGCAGCAAAAATAATAACAGACGATGTATTTCACGGGAATTATTATTGCTGTATGCACCTTCCTGACCATAGGCATTTGGCATCCTGTTGTCATCAAGACGGAGTATTACTGGGGGACACGCCCATGGATAGTGTATCTGGTGATTGGGCTGGCATCAATCATTGCCGCGCTGTTCATTGAGAACACTGTCATTTCTGCCGTCGTGGGGGTGTTCGGTGCCTCTGCTCTTTGGGGTATCGGCGAACTCTTCGAACAGAAGAAACGGGTTGAGAGAGGGTGGTTCCCCAAGAACCCCAAGCGCAAAGAATGAAGTAAACATATATGAATGCAAACATACCACAGGAGTTCAATAACTTCTTTCTGAAAGATGTCAGCTTCGTTAACTTGATGACGAAGCGCATCTTCCATGTACTCATAGTAGCAAACCCGTATGACGCCTTCATGCTGGAGGATGACGGACGAATAGACGAGAAACTGTTCGACGAATACTCGGAGTTAGGCATGCGCTATCCGCCGACGTTCACACAGGTGTCGACGACGGAGGAAGCTAACGAGGTGCTGAAGACGACGGACGTCGACCTCGTAATCTGTATGCCCGGTACGGCTGACAACGATGCCTTTGCTGTGGCACGCGACGTGAAGCAGATGGCACCGCAGATTCCCTGCGTGGTGCTGACGCCCTTCTCGCACGGCATCACCAAGCGCATAGAGAACGAGGACATGTCGATATTCGACTACATCTTCTGCTGGCTTGGCAACACGAACCTCATACTCAGCATTATCAAGCTGATAGAGGACCGCATGAATATTGAGCACGACATCAAGGAAGCGGGGGTGCAGATGATTCTGCTGGTGGAGGACAACATCCGGTTCTACAGCTCGGTGCTGCCCAACCTGTATAACTACATACTTGCGCAGTCGAAGAACTTCTCTACGGAGGCGCTGAACCCGCATGCCGCTGCACAGCGTAAACGCGGACGCCCCAAGGTGGTGCTCGCCACGAACTATGAGGAGGCGATGCACTGGTATGAGAAATACCACGATAATGTGCTGGGTGTCATCAGTGACACGCGGTTTCCGATGGAAGCCCATGACGGTCGCCTCTCGCATGTAGAAGAGGGCGACGCTGAGGCTGGCCTGAAGCTGTTGAGGGAAATCAGGAGGCGCGACGAGTATGTACCGTTGATTCTCCAGAGTTCGGAGATAGCCAACAAGGCGAAGGCAGAGGCAGAGCGCTTCCACTTTGTCGACAAGAACTCAAAGAAGATGAATGTTGACCTGCGCCAGCTCATTGAGGAGCACATGGGCTTTGGCGACTTCATCTTCCGTGACCCGGTGACTAAGGAGGAGGTGGCCCGCGTCAGTACCCTGAAGGAGTTGCAGGACAATATCTTCAAGATTCCCCACGACTCGCTGCTTCGCCATATCCGCCGCAACCACATGAGCCGCTGGCTCTGTGCCCGTGCCATTTTCCCCGTCTCCCAGTTCCTGAAGACGGTGACGTGGCATAAGTTGCAGGATGTGGATGCACACCGCCAGATTATCTTCGACGCTATTGTGCAGTACCGCCGCATGAAGAACATCGGTATCGTGGCTGTGTTCGACAGACTGAAGTTCGACCGCTACGCCCACTTCGCCCGCATCGGCGAGGGGTCGTTAGGCGGCAAGGGCCGCGGCCTGGCATTCCTCGACAACATCATCAAACGCCATCCGGAGCTGAACCGGTTTGAGAACGCTACCGTGCAGATTCCGAAAACCGTCGTGCTGTGTACCGACTTCTTCGACGAGTTCATGGACAATAACAACCTCTGGTCGATAGCCCTCAGCGATGCCTCTGACGATGTTATCCTGCAGCACTTCCTCCGTGCCCAGCTGCCTGATGCGCTGATAGCTGACTTCTTCACTTTCTTTGAAGCCATCAAGGCACCTATTGCCGTACGCAGCTCGTCACTGCTCGAAGACTCGCATTACCAGCCTTTCGCCGGCATCTATTCGACGTATATGATTCCCTATCTGGAAGACAAGTACGAGATGCTGCGCATGTTGGCCTGTGCCATCAAGGGTGTCTATGCCTCGGTCTACTACAAGGACTCGAAGGCTTATATGACGGCTACGCAGAATGTCATCGACCAGGAGAAGATGGCTGTCATTCTGCAGGAGGTGATTGGCAAGCGGTATGGTGACAAGTTCTATCCTACGTTCAGCGGTGTGTTGCGTTCATTGAATTACTATCCAATTGGCGACGAACTGGCTGAAGAGGGCATCGCGTCCTTGGCATTAGGTCTGGGAAAATACATCGTCGATGGTGGCCAGACGCTGCGTGTGTCGCCCTACCATCCTCATCAGGTGTTGCAGACCTCAGAGCTCGATACGGCGCTGAAAGAGACGCAGACACGCTTCTATGCGCTGGATATGAGTCATGTCGGCGATGACTTCAAGGTGGACGACGGCTTCAACATCCTGAACCTGCGGGTGAAGGAGGCAGACAAAGACGGCTCCTTACAGGGTGTTGCCTCGACCTACGACCCTGTGGACCAGATTATCCGTGACGGCATCTATGAAGGAGGACGCAAGGTCATCTCGTTCAGCGGGGTGCTACAGCACGACATCTTCCCCCTGCCGAAGATTCTTCAGCTGTCGCAGAAGTACGGCTCTGAGGAGATGCGTCGTCCCGTGGAGATAGAGTTTGCATGTAATCTGGAAAACTCACCAGCAGGTGGAGGTGTGGAGGGAGCTTTCTACCTGTTGCAGATCCGCCCCATCGTTGACTCGAAGCAGGTGCTCGACGAAGATTTGGCAGCCATTCCCGACGAGCAGTGTCTGCTGCGCTCGCACAACTCGCTGGGTCACGGCATTTCAGAGGACGTCGTCGATGTGGTATATGTGAAGACCAGCGACGACTTCACTGCTGCTAATAACCCACAGATTGCCATGGAGATAGAGCAGATGAACCGAAAGTTCCTGGATGCCGGCAAGAACTACATCCTTATCGGACCGGGACGCTGGGGTTCCAGTGACCCGTGGTTAGGCATTCCCGTCAAGTGGCCGCACATCTCTGCTGCCCGTGTCATTGTGGAGGCCGGACTGAAGAACTATCACGTAGATCCTTCACAGGGCACGCATTTCTTCCAGAACCTGACGTCGTTCGGCGTGGGCTATTTCACCATCAATACCTATACGGGCGATGGCGTACTGCAACAGAAAGTCCTCGACGACATGCCTGCCGTCGAGGAAAGCCAGTATGTGCGTCATGTGTGCTTCGACTGTCCGCTAAAGGTCATGATGGACGGAAAAAAGCAGCATGGCGTGGTGCTGTTTAAGTGAGATGCGAAAAGGGCAAGTGAACTTATTGTCCCCCGAGGCGTGAGAAGTACTCAATGATATCCTCCCACGTCTTGAACGTATCGGAACCGTATTCGAGGAGGGTGGCCATCGTGTCGCCCTCCTTTTGCTTACTGATGAGGTAGTCGCCATAGAGCAGGTCACGCCGCCAGGTTATGATGGTATGACGCCAAGCCGGCACACCGATATACTCTGTAAGCCACGATTCCGTCGTGGCTTCCTCTTCTGCCACAAAGTACACCTGATAGCGTTCGATGAGCAGTCGCACGGCCTTGGCTACGCTGGAGGCTGGCTTGCCATAGCCGTCCATCATGGTCTCTATACCTATATATATAATAGGCCGCTCACGATGCTCCTGCTGGTTGTCAATCCAGCGGATGACAGGCACTACGCTGTGCATGAAACTCTTGTCGTTCATGCGGTGCTCACCGTGGAAGTGCAGAGCCTGTGGGTAGTTCCTGCTGAATATGCCGTAAGTGTCGACCACATCGTCTTCGTCGCCGAAGAGTCCGTAGACACGCTGACCATCCTCAGGGGTTAGTCCCACAAAGCGCTGTTCCGACACATCGCGATATTCCTTTACCAAAGCCTTGTCGACGTAGAACTCCTGGACACCATCAAGTCGTGGATTCTGGAACTGCTGGGTACCCGTCATGCCATGTGCCTTCATGGTCTCGGCAATCTCCAAGGCAGGATTCACGCAGATACGGTCGAAGCCACGTAGCTGCTCGGTATACATGCCACCCATCGACGTGCCGATGATGAGATCGGGCTTTTCGCTCTCGCAGATTTCGTGCAGCAAGGCTATGGCCTCTGAAGGGTGAATGGGCAGGTCAGGAGCCACTACTTTTGCCTGTGGTAGCACCGTGCGCAGACGTGTCACTGTACCGCTCTGTCCGCTGCTGGCAAAACCGTGGACGTAGAGCACTGTCTTCCCTGCCATCAGGTCAGGAAACTGTTTGATATATGGATTTTCTGTCATCATGTGTGCAAAGGTATTGGAAAACATTTATTTACTACTACGCAAGTAAGGATTGTATCGCAATTCGTCAGCCATGGTGCTCTGAGGACCGTGGCCAGGAAGAATGACAGTATTGGCGGGCAGGTGTGATACGATGCTGGCGAGGCTGTGTTCCATGGCTGTCCAGCTGCCTTCAGGGAAGTCGGTGCGGCCGATACTCATCTGGAACAGCGTGTCGCCTGTGAAGACGGTGTGTTCCTCTTCGCAGTAGAAAAGGACCGAGCCGTGGCTGTGGCCAGGGGTCTGCAACACCTTCAGCACATGGTTTCCGAAGGTAATGGTGTCGCCATCTTTCAGAAGACGGCCTGTCGGAGGCTGTGCTTCTTCAATCTGCATGCCGAACAAGCTGCTGGCCTGCTGGGGCAGACGTTCTACCAATGGCTGGTCGTCGGCACAGATTTCCACCATCAGTCCGTACTTGCTGTATATCCGTGCATTGCCGAAGTTATGGTCCAGATGACCATGGGTGGCCAGCAGATGGACGGGCTTCAGTTGGGAGCTACTGATATAGTGTTGCAGGGCTTGGTGCTCTTCTTCATAATAGGCACCGCAGTCAATGATGACGCACTCCAGGGTTTCGTCGCTAACCACGTAGCAGTTTTCCTGCAACGGGTTGCACATGATTCTTTGAACTTTGAACATTGATATTTGACCTTAACGCTAACGTTAATCTTAACTTTTTTACCTTTCTCTAAACTGGCAGATAGATGACATGCTTACCCTTGAACCATTCTTCGCTGAACCAGTTGCTCAGTGGAGTCGTGTCGGCGATGTGCCGGTAGGGATGCACTTCTGCCTGAAGGTCGCCACCCTTCAGACAGATGACACCGTTGGGGAGAGCATTATGCTGTTCCTTCGCTATGTTCTTACGTACTATCTTCACCAGATCGGGTAGGGGCATCACGGCACGACTTACCACAAAGTCGTAGCGCCCCTTCTCGTCTTCGCCACGAAGGTGTTCCGGTTGGCAGTTCTTCAGTCCGATGGCTTGGCAGACCTCTTGGGCCACATGTATCTTCTTGCCTGTGCCATCAATCAATTTGAACTGGCATTCAGGAAAGAGGATGGCCAGTGGTATGCCAGGAAATCCACCACCTGTTCCAAAATCAAGTATGCGGGTTCCGGGCTGGAAGCTAATCAGCTTAGCGATAGACATGGAGTGCAGCACGTGGTGTTCATACAGGTTGTCGATGTCCTTACGTGAGATGACATTGATCTTGGCATTCCAGTCGCGGTACAGCTCGTCAAGCATGATTATCTGTTGCTGCTGTTCTTGACTGAGATGTGGAAAATATTTGAGAATCAGGCTAATAGAGTCCATTGAGATCGTGAAGAAAAAGGGTTCGTGAATCGTTGTAGAAACGGATGAAGTCAGCAGTAGACAGCTGGCCAGGGTAGGGTGCATAGAAGTGGTTGGGACGGTTGTGGGCATTGCGCCATACCAGCACATAGCTGACGGGATGCTTCTGCAGGACGGGTGCCAACGTCTGTGTCCACCAGTCACTTTGCGGAATGCTTTCATAGCCTGTCTCGGTCAAGGCAGCAGCTTTCTGATGCTTCTTAGCCACCGCACACACCATGGTCAGGTTTTTATCCAGTTGCTCGGCATAACGCGCAATCTGTAGGGTGTCGGCATTTGGTGCGAAGCAGTAACAGTCGAGTCCCATGAGGTCAATGATGTCGTCGCCAGGATAACGTTCCAGATATTGCGTCTCGTCGCCGTCAGGTTCCGTGCCTGGCGAATAGGCATAAAGAGCATTTACCACTCCCTTCTCTTTCAGTCGCTCGGCAGTGAGTCTCCACAATGCCTTATACTGTTCTGGCGTGCAGTGCTGCTGTCCCCACCAGAACCACGAGCCTGTGTGTTCGTGCCAAGGACGGAAGAGTACGGGAACCTTCACTCCGTAGGGTGTCTCCAACGAGTTGATGAAGTCAGCCACCTTGTCAAGCCAGGAGAGGAAGAGCTCATGACTCTCGCCACCGTCTAAAACAGCGGCTACAGTCTTTGTCTCCACATCACGCAGAGAGTCTGCCACCCATGCCGTTCCGCCGCTGAGCGGATTGTCCAGATGCCAACTGAGTGTCACCATGCCGCCACGGTCGTAGTGCGCGAAGATTTCCTTCCGCATACGCTGGAAGGGTACGCCGTCCAGGTTGACGGAATCATCCAGTTCGATGTGTCCGAGGTCGAAGCTCAACAGGGCGGGGAAGTCGTTGCAGACACTCTTGACATCGGAACGCACATGCACCGTCGAGTCGTTCTCATAGTCTGCCTCCCAGCCGATACCGTACATCGTGTCGTCGTGGTGTCCGAACATGTAGACGGAACTGTCACCAAGTGATTTCAGACTTTGCAACAGGTTCTCAGTACGCTGTGTCCGTCCACTGTCTGCCAACGGGTCGGCGGCTTTCGTTTTCTTTTCGCTACAGCCCACTACCAGCAGGGCAGCCGTGGTTATAGTCAGGGCGATAGCTGTTTTTGTCTTTCTCATCTTTGTCGTTTTTGGGGCCTCTGGGGTTACTGGGACTTCTGGGGTTACTGGGACCTCTGGGACCTCTGGGGCCTCTGGAGGTACTGGATTAATAATAGAAAGTCTGGGGCTCTGGGTGGTCAGGGTCGTAGACATAGCAGATGCATACGCGGTTGTCCTCTGGGATGTTGAACGGCTGCACACGGTCACCCTTGGCGAAACGGCGGATGCGCCAGTCTTGTATGCCTGCATCCAGCAGATACTGTGATACTACCTGCACACGCTCGTTGGAGAGACGCATGTTGATTTCAGGTGTACCCGTATCAGCATCGGCATAGCCTGACAAACGAACGAAGGCTCTCGGATGTTCGTTCAGGTAGTTGAGCAGACTGGTCAGCTTGGGCATCTGATTGGCACGGATGATACTCTGGTTGATAAGGAACTGGATGTTGACGTTGAATGAGATCTTCTCGATGGGTACGTCGACAAATTCCTCTGTCTGGGGTTTCGGCCGTGGCTGGATGACGACGGGCTTCGGCTCGGGAATCTCGTGGACATAGCCTTCCGTACGTCCGTGGCTCTTGCCGAGGGTCAGCTTCAGACCCAGCAGGGCGTTGAAGTGCCAGTCGCGGTTGTCGTTCTTTCCCTTCTTCGAGTTATAGTGGTCTGGCAGCATGTTGGCATTCACTTCGGCTCCAATGGCTACATGGTCGGTGATGCGCACGTCCGCACCCAGTCCGCCTCTAAGCACAGGATTGAAGCGGTAGTCGTGCCACAACTTCTGGAACTCGACATCATCGCGACGATTGGCTATCTCTGCATCGTCGTTGTTGAATGAGTAGGACACGCCTGCTCCTATAAAGGCGTAGGTATCGACGACTGGAGTCTCCTGCCATCCGAAGAAGAGGGTGTTCAGGTTCAGCATGAGGTCGACAGCAGGCTGTACGAAATTCCACTTGTATTTGATTTTCGGAGAGGTGTAACGGTTGCGTGACTCCCAACCGCTGACAGCCAGTCGCGTTCCTATCAGTGGCGTGAACTGGTAGCCCACCGACAGTTGGGCAGCGGGTGAAATCAATTCCTTGAACTTGCCTTCGCCAACATCATAGGCAGCACCGCCTTGAGCGGTGATGAACCAGTGCGGTACGAAAAAGGGCATGGGTGGATACTGAATCCGACGTGGGTTGTCATTGTACTCCTGGGCGTTGGCCCCGATTGTAAAGCTTAACAGTAAGCTCAGGATAGTCAGGAATTTCTTGGTCATAGCTATAGAATAATTGGTTTGTTATTGTCTTTGATGCAAAGGTACGAAAAAAAATGTAAACACAATGCAAGAAAGTGGATAAAAAGTGCTTGTGTGCGAGCACAGTGCATTGATTTGCATCAAGAATACGTGCTTTTTTCACTGAAAGTGGTCTATAATCCATTGTCAGTGGCAAAATAGTTCGTACCTTTGCATCGTCTTCAAGAAGGAATTAGATTAATAAAGGTAAAAGATTTTGATTTCAGGAAATTCGACAATAGGTTAGTTAATATTAAGGTAAAGAAAAGAAAGATTGCTAAAGGATAACATCGACGTCGTGAGACGCGCTTTTTCATAGAAATAGGTTTTTAGTTATTGATAGTCGTTGATGCAGTACACGGGTGGAGACCCGAGTGCTGCATCTTTTAATAATTTACATTTTATTTCATTTATTACTGTCCGCTAAACC
>Ga0310786_10007084_pt1 | contig 14724 bp, 11 predicted proteins | sample AusTroGonzalo_MG_FD_203881 | JGI IMG/M metagenome (GOLD analysis project Ga0310786, IMG submission 203881) | Bovine rumen microbial communities from tropical cattle in Woodstock, Queensland, Australia - Gonzalo_03 (v2) (version 2) | ecosystem: Host-associated > Mammals > Digestive system >... | reverse complement strand
CTGTTGCAGACAAAGGTCTTAGGCCCCGACTGCCTCGCTGAGGGTGTCGACCTGAGCTACCTGTCGTTTATCCTCTTTATCGCTGTGATTGCCGGTATGGTGCAGCTCGTTGAAATGACGGTAGAGAAGTATTCGCCCTCGCTCTATGCTGCCCTGGGTATCTTCCTGCCGCTGATTGCTGTGAACTGCGCTATCATGGGTGCTTCGCTGTTCATGCAGCAGCGCATCCTCATGGAGCCCACCAACTCGCAGGCCATCACCTCCATCTGGGACGCTATGGTCTACGGCTTCGGCTCGGGTATCGGTTGGACGTTGGCCATCGTAGCTATGGGTGCCATCCGCGAGAAGATGCAGTACAGCGACGTTCCCAAGCCCCTGCAGGGTCTCGGCATTGTGTTTATTACCGTCGGCCTCATGGCTATGGCGATGATGTGTTTTAGTGGATTGAATATCTAAGACCCACCCCCCAACCCCTCCCGTGCGGGAGGGGAGTCTGAAAAGACATGTGGTGGATATTAAATGAATTATGTATAACACGAAATAAAAAGGAGACCCCCAAGTAACCAAACGCCCCTCCTGCACGGGAGGGGATGGGGGTGGGTTAATATGATACAATTTATTTCTTATAGTATAGCAGTATTCCTGCTGGTAATCATCCTGCTGGTGATTATCCTGCTCGTAGCGAAGAAGTATCTCTCGCCCTCGGGCAATGTGAATATCGAGATTAACGGCGACCGTACCATCAATGTTCCCCAGGGCAACAACCTGATGGCTACGCTCAACCAGAACGGCATTTTCCTGCCTTCTGCCTGCGGTGGTAAGGCCAGTTGCGGTCAGTGCAAGGTGCAGGTGCTGGAAGGCGGCGGTGAGATCCTCGACAGTGAAAAGCCCCACTTCACCCGCAAGCAGATCAAGGACCACTGGCGCCTCGGCTGTCAGTGCAAGGTGAAGGGCGACCTGAAAATCCACGTCGACGAGTCAATCCTCGGCGTCAAGGAGTACGAGTGTACCGTTATCTCCAACAAGAACGTGGCTACGTTTATCAAGGAGTTCAAGGTGCAGCTGCCTGCTGGCGAACACATGGACTTCCTGCCTGGCTCTTACGCTCAGATCAAGATTCCTAAGTTTGACTGCATCGACTACGATAAGGACTTCGACAAGTCGTTGATCGGCGACGAGTATCTGCCCAGCTGGGAGAAGTTCGGACTGTTCCCGCTGAAGTGTAAGAACCCCGAGGACACCATCCGTGCCTACTCGATGGCCAACTATCCTGCCGAGGGCGACGTGTTCATGCTGACGGTACGTATCGCCACGCCGCCGTTCAAGCCCGACAAGAGTGGCTTCATGGACGTCAATCCGGGTATCGCCTCGTCGTACATCTTCTCGTTGAAGCCTGGCGACAAGGTGATTATGAGCGGCCCCTTCGGCGACTTCCACCCGCACTTCGACTCGAAGAAGGAGATGATTTGGGTTGGTGGTGGTGCCGGTATGGCTCCGTTGCGTGCACAGATTATGCACATGACGAAGACGCTGCACACGACCGACCGCGAGATGCACTACTTCTATGGTGCCCGCGCCCTGAACGAGGTGTTCTATCTCGACGACTTCCTTGGCTTGGAGAAGGAGTATCCCAACTTCCATTTCCACCTGGCCCTCGACCGTCCCGACCCCGCAGCCGATGCTGCAGGCGTGAAATATACCCCGGGCTTCGTCCATCAGGTGATGCTCAACACCTATCTGAAGGACCACGAGGCTCCCGAGGATGTGGAGTACTACATGTGCGGCCCAGGCCCGATGTCGGCAGCCGTCGTCTCGATGCTCGACAGCCTCGGCGTAGACCCAGAATCGATTATGTATGATAACTTCGGCGGTTAATTTGCCACTATTTTGATATTTTTCTTGCCAAAAATTTGCGAGAATGAAAGAAAAAGCGTAATTTTGCAGCCGAAATCATAATAAAGCAATGAAAATGACAAATCGCAATGCATACTTTTACGGCTATTACTTTTACTTTGCAGTGAATGTGAAGCGGTAAGTCGTAGGTAAGATTGAAAGATTGAAGAAATGAAAAAATGAATAAGGCTCCGCTTCACTGAAAGGTGAAAGCGGAGTTCTTTTTTGAAAATTGAAAGATTGAAGAATTGAAAAATTGAAGAATAAAACCAGGCATCGATGAAGAGAATAGCAATACAAGGAGAAATTGGTTCGTTCCACGACATTGCCGCCCATCAGTATTTCGAGGGCGAGCAGTTACAGCTCATCTGCTGCCAGACCTTCGAGCAGGTGTACGAGAACATCCGTCAGGACCCTACCATCATCGGTATGGCCGCTATTGAGAATACCATAGCGGGAAGCCTGTTGCACAACTACGAGTTGTTGCGTGACAGCGGCACGACGGTTGTCGGTGAGCATAAGCTGCACATCACGCATTGCATCTGCTGTCTGCCCGACGATGACTGGGACACCATCACAGAGGTTCATTCGCACCCCGTGGCACTGATGCAGACGCGCCACTATCTGGAACAGCACCCGCAGTTGCGTATCGTGGAGGCCGACGACACTGCCGGTTCGGCGAAGATGATAGCCGAGGGCCAGCACCACGGATGGGCTGCCATTTGTCATGCTGAGGCTGCACGGCTGTACGGTCTGAAGGTGCTGGAGGACGGCATCGAGGACAACAAGCACAACTTCACGCGCTTCTTGGTGTGCTCCACGCCCCAGAAGGCCGACCTGCTGCGTCCGCTCGTGGAAACGAACAAATCGAGCATTGTCTTTGCGCTGCCTCACGAGGAGGGAAGTCTCTCGGCAGTGCTTGCCATCCTGTCGTTCTACAAGATCAACCTGACGAAGATCCAGTCGCTGCCCATCATCGGACGTGAGTGGGAGTACCTCTTCTACGTCGATGTGATGTACAACGACCTGACGCGGTACCGCCAGTCAATCGATGCCATTATCCCGCTGACCCGCGACCTGCGGATTCTGGGGGAGTACAAAAACGGAAAACAAACAAATTAATTACGTTAAAGGAAAATCATCCGAAAAAGATATGATACAGCCAGCAGAGAGATTGAGTTTAGTACAGGAATACTATTTCAGCAGGAAACTGAAGGAGGTGGCGCAGTTGAACGCCGAGGGTAAGGATATTATCAGCCTTGCTATCGGCAGTCCCGACATGCCGCCATCGGAACAGACAATAGAAAAGCTGTGTGAGGTGGCCCGCCAACCTAATGCCCACGGCTACCAGCCAACGATGGGAACGCCGGAACTGCGTGAGGCGATGGCCGGATTTTATAAGCGGTGGTACGATGTGGATCTGGATCCGAAGTCGGAGGTGCTGCCACTTATCGGCTCGAAGGAGGGCATCCTGCATGTGACGCTGGCTTTTGTCAATCCTGGCGAGCGTGTTCTTGTACCCAACCCTGGTTATCCCACGTACACGTCACTGCCGAAATTATTAGGAGCAGTGGTGGTTGACTACAATTTAGAGCCTTCACCACGGGGTAAAGGATGGCAGCCTAACTATCGGGATTTGGAGCAAATCATCAAGTATAACTCTTCTGACAAGCCTTACAAGCTGTTGTGGGTCAATTACCCACACATGCCCACCGGCACGCCGGCATGCATGGAGACCTTTGAAGAGTTGGTGGACTTTGCACGCAGGCACAACCTCGTGGTGGTGAATGATAACCCCTATAGTTTTATCCTCAACAAGGAGAAACCATTGAGCATCCTGCAGGTACCTGGTGCGAAGGAGTGCTGCATAGAGCTTAACTCAATGTCGAAGAGCCATAACATGCCAGGCTGGCGTGTGGGTATGTGTGCTGCAAATGCTGAGTTCATCTCATGGATTTTGAAGGTGCAGTCGAACATCGAGAGCGGCACGTTCCGCGGCATTCAGCTGGCTGCTGCTGAGGCTTATCAGAACAGTGACGAGTGGCACCGCGAGGCCAATGTTGAGTGTTATGCCCGTCGCCGGAAGTATGCCGAACAGATTATGGACTTGTTAGGCTGTACCTATGACACGAACCAGGTGGGCATGTTCCTCTGGGGAAAGATTCCTGCCAAGTATAACAATGTGGAGGATTTAACGGAGCGTGTGCTTCATGAGGCTCGTGTGTTCATCACTCCCGGCTTTATCTTCGGCAGTAACGGTAATAGGCATATAAGAATCTCATTATGTGCAAAAGAAGAGAAACTCGAAGCAGCACTTCGGAGGATTGAAGAGATATTTTAAGAAAGAAATACGAATCTATGGAATTAGAATTAGCACCATTGAATTTGCCGAGTGACAATGAACGTCCCTTCGTGATCGCAGGCCCGTGTTCGGCCGAGACCGAGGAACAAGTGATGACTACCGCCCGTGAGCTGGCCATGAAAGGCTGCCACAATTTCCGCGCCGGTGTGTGGAAGCCCCGTACCAAGCCCGGCGGCTTCGAGGGTCACGGCGAACCGGCACTGGTATGGTTGAAGCAGGTGAAACAAGACACGAAGATGCTCGTTTCTACCGAGGTGGCTACGCCCGAGCATGTGGAGCTGGCCCTGAAGTACGGTATCGATATCCTCTGGATAGGTGCCCGCACGTCGGCCAACCCTTTTGCCATGCAGCTGTTGGCCGACTCTCTGCAGGGTGTCGATGTGCCCGTTTTTGTGAAGAACCCCGTAAACCCTGACTTGGAACTGTGGATTGGTGCCTTGGAGCGCATCAATCAGGCGGGTGTCAAGCGTCTGGGCGCCATCCATCGCGGCTTCTCCTCTTACGAGAAGAAAATCTACCGCAACCAACCTATGTGGCAGATTCCCATCGAGCTGCATCGCCGCATACCCGATATGCCCATCATCTGCGACCCCTCGCACATTGGCGGACGCCGTGAACTGATAGCCCCGCTGTGCCAGCAAGCTATGGACTTGGGCTTCGACGGACTTATCGTCGAGAGCCACTGCGACCCCGACAAGGCGTGGAGCGATGCCAAGCAGCAGGTGACGCCCGACGTGCTCGACTACATCCTCTCGCTGTTAGTCATTCGCGACGAGCACACCAGCACGGAAGGCATAACACAGTTGCGTAAGCAGATTGACGAATTAGACAACCAGATTATGGACGTGCTGTCGAAGCGTATGCGTGTCTGCCGCGAAATCGGCCAGTACAAGAAGGAACACAACATGACCGTGCTACAGGCAAACCGCTACAACGAGATACTGAACAAACGCGGTGCACAGGGTTCGCTCTGTGGCATGGACCCAGAGTTCGTTGCCCGTGTGTTCGAGAACATCCACGAGGAGAGCGTCAGACAACAGATAGAGATTATCAACAAATGAATTTTTAACCACGAATTTTACGAATTACACGAATTGAACTAATTATCTTTAATCTCACAAATTTGTGAATATAATTTGTGTAATTCGTAAAATTCGTGGTAGACTAACATAGAATAAGATGAAAATACTTGTTATGGGTGCAGGCAAGATGGGAAGTTTCTTCATCGACCTGCTGAGTTTCGACCATGAGGTAGCCGTTTTCGAGCGCGACCCGAAGCGCATGCGGTTTACATACAACTGCCAGCGGTTCACCACTTACGAGGAGATTGAGGCGTTCCAGCCCGAACTGCTCATCAACGCCGTGACGCTGAAGTACACGATACCTGTCTTTACGGAGGTTATTCCACATCTTCCCAAGGAGTGCATCATCAGCGACATCGCCTCGGTGAAGACCGACCTGAAGGAGTTCTACGAGCAGTCGGGCATGCGTTATGTCTCGACACACCCGATGTTTGGACCGACGTTTGCCAATCTGCAGCAGCTCTCTGAGGAGAACGCCATCATCATCAGCGAGGGCGACTACATGGGGCGCATCTTCTTCAAGGATCTCTACCAGCGCCTTGGCCTGAACATCTACGAGTACACCTTCGAGGAGCACGACAAGACGGTGGCCTACTCACTCTCGATACCGTTTGTCTCTACGTTCGTCTTCGCTGCTGTCATGAAGCACCAGGATGCGCCGGGCACAACCTTCAAGCGCCACATGAAAATAGCCAAGGGCGTGTTGAACGAGGATGACTACCTGTTGCAGGAAATCCTGTTCAACCCCTACACGCACGACCAGGTCAGCCAGATCCGTACCGAACTGAAAGAACTGTTGGAGATAATCGACACGAAGGATGCCGACGGCATGAAAGCGTACCTGACGAAGATTCGTAACAATGTCCGCCGTGATATCGAAATAAAACGCTGAATGCCGATGACGAAAGAAATGTTTGAGGCGTTGACAGAGAAATACGCCGACAAGATAGAGCAGATAAGACAGGATGCCCACCAGTTGCACCACAGCGTGAACCAGACATACGGTGAAGGACTGCCATACGGCTATCATCTTGACATGGTAGTGGACGGTATACGGGAGTTTGGGTATCTTGTCTGTGCCTGTGAGGATGACGTGCTACCGCTGTTTTTTAGCGGCTATTATCATGACACCATTGAGGACGCCCGACAGACATACAACGACGTGATGCGGGCTGCCCGTTTGTTAATGACAGAGGAGCAGGCTCTGATGGCTACCGAAATCGTCTATGCGCTGACCAACGACAAGGGGCGTACACGTGCCGAACGTGCTGGCGATAAATACTACCAGGGTATCAGGGAGACGCCCTACGCCCCGTTCGTGAAGTTATGCGACCGGCTGGCAAACATCGCGTTCAGCTGTTCGAGCATGGATGCTGGCAACAACCGTATGAAGCTCGTCTACAAACAGGAGCTGCCGCTTTTCCTGGAGTCCATAAACCCGCATAGTGACGATTGCCGGCTGCTCGTTCCAGAGGAAGTGTCCACACGCCTGACAGAGTGTTTCCGGTAATGCGCGTTACCGACGAAATATGTTTGGTAACGGGGGGAGGAACTCACATAATGAGGCCTCCGAGCGCTCTCAGATAAATGTTGAGAGATCTCGGAGGCCGCATGTTTTTATTCTTAGACCTTACAGATCCTATAGTCCCTATTGAAATACACCGCGTTAGAATGTGTAGCCCACGGTGAAAAGAACCTGGTGGCGCTTGTTGTCGACGCTAACCTCACTGACGTTGATGTCGTCGGCAGGACTCGTATCGTCAATGTAGCTCATAAAGGGCTGGAACTTACCTTTGGTTGCACTGTACTGATATGCTAACGAGAAGTTCAGGTTGTCGATGGTGTAGCCCAGTCCGCAGGTGATGCGGTTCGTGCTGTCCCAGTTGGTGAAGTCGGTAGCCGAGCTGTAGTAGGAACCGTCGGTCTGCAGGGTGCCGTCCTTGAATCCGTCCTTATTGTACATCGGCGAGATGTAGTTGTAGCCTAAGCGCACGGCCAACTCAGGTGTCGGCTTGAACTCCAGTCCGGCCTTCAGTGTCGACACGCCTTTCAGCGTCTGGTCGGTGTGGCGGTTCATAATGTCGTCGCTTTTACTGCTGTGGTAGTTATCCCAGCTGTCGTAGTAACCGTCGGTGTTGTAGCGTGTGTCGGTGCTGCCGTAGCTGGCGTACTCGTAGGTCAGTCCGAGGGCCAGTTGTGAACCGAAGGTGTGACCAAGGCTCAGTCCGAACTTCCACGGCGTGTAAAGCTTGAACTTGTAGCTCTCGCTGCTACCAGTCTGGAAGGTGTAGTTGCCGCCGCGCATGTCGATGGTGGTGCTGTTCCATGTCTCGAGCGAGTACCATGTGGGTGAGTTGACGTACAGTCCTACGCGGAAGGGTGAACTCTCAATGGGTCGGAAGATGATACCAGCCTTGACGTTATAGCCGTGACCTGTTATCTCGCGGTCGTCGCCCACCAGGATGTTGGAATTGTTGGTCAGGTGCTCGCGGTATTCGCCGTAGTGCTTGTAGCGCACATCGTGAACGCCGAGGGTGAGTCCCAGAAACACACGGTTGTTGATACATCCGCTGAGGTTGATGTCGTACTCGCCGATGTAACCCTTGTGGTGACGGTTCAGCGTGTAGTCCGTAGCCTCGTCATAGAACCATGTGTTGACAGATGCGTCGTAGTTCAGGTAGTCGGCGTACATATAGTCGAGCTGGCTGCACGATGCGTAGGATTCATTGGGATTGGGAGATCCGTCACTGTTCACCTCGAAGAGCAGTCCGTTCTTGGCCTTAGCGTAGGTGACCTTGTTCTGCGATGCATTGTACAGACCGTCGGCTGCCGAGAGGATATAGTCGAAATTACGGCTTTTATGGTAGTTGAAGCCGATATTGACATACGACTCGTCATCTTCGTTCATGGAGTAGACGAAGCCTGCCTGGTCGAAGCTCCAGCGCGTCTTGTTGGCATTGTTGAAGTCGGCTGCTCCCTCCTGGCTGTTGATTCCGAAAGAGAGGCTGACACTCGAACTGCGCAGTACGCCAACACCGGCAGGGTTGGAGCCAATAGTCGATATGTCGGCGCCCAATGCTTCAAGGGCACCGCCCATGCCTACGTAGCGTGCCGTGCCGTTCAGGTCTTCGGTGACCAGCTTCGCGTTCTCGTAGGTTTCCTGTGCTGTCATGGGCAGGCCCGCTGCCATGGCCAGCATTGCAATATACAGTCTTTTCATAATTTTTCTGTTTTTCATTTATTACTATTTTGCGGGCTGGCACGGGGCCTGCCCCTACATTTATTTGAATTATCTGCGTCCGCCGAACGAACCGCCGCCACCGGAGCGTCCACCGCCGCCACCGCCGCCACCGAATGAACCGCCTCCGCCAGAGGAACGGCTGCCGCCAAAGGATCCACCGCTGGACGATGGTGTCGTGCTGCGCGTGCTGCTTGTAGTAGAAGTCGTACTGGTGGTACGGCTGCCGCCGAAGTTGCCGTACTGGTTGGTCTGGACGCCGTTGCTTGTCGCTGTTGTACGGGTACGCGATGCCGTTGTACTGGTGTTACGGTTGCTGGACGAGCCAGAGCGTGCTCCGCCGAAGGTACCGGCCGAGTGGGCTGTGGATTTGCCGTTTGAGATGCCCCGTGCGCCACCATAGTTAATGCGGCCGTGGTTCTGCGTGCCTGTAGTGCCCGTATAGGTGTGTCCGCCGATGCCATGGTAGCTATACCATCCACCATAGTAAGTATAGTGGGGATAGTACCAGCCATAGCTGTAGTACCAGGGGTCGTACCAGCCATAGTACCAGCCGCGGTAGCCGTAGTAACCATAATACCAGGGATCATACCAGAGATCGTAGTACCAGGGATCGTACCAGGGATAGTAGAGCGACGAGAAGTACCAGGGCGAGTGCCAGCCCCAAGAGTCGCGCCGGCCTGCTGTGTAGCCAGCAAGGAAAGCTGCGTCGGGCTCATAGCCGTCGTAGCGCGACATCTGGCGTGTCAGCTGGTAGTCTTCCGTCTGTGTTGAGTCGGGATAGACGCCCACCTCACCCGAGAAGTTGATGATGTCGCTGGTCGAGTCGCCAGGAAGCGCCTCGTAATAGCTGCCGCCCCGACGGTTATATTCGTCCACGTCGCGGTTGCTCCCCGAATAGTACGTGTCGCGCACCGGGGCGTATGAGCTTACCGGGCGGACGGTCTCCACTGACGACTTTTTATTCTTCGAAGGAACGAAGTACATGTCGTCCTGAGCTTGCATCGTCAGGGGCACCACCCCTGCGATGAGCGATAAAAGTAACCACTTCTTCATGTTCATAATCTTTATTCTTTAAAAGTTTTATACTGTCACGGTGCAAAATTAGTATTAATTTTACTGCAAATATAGGGAAAAACCCTAAACTACGGTAGGTTTTTCCCTATTTTTTGTGTTTCGCACCAAAAAATTAACATTTTTCGGCTGTGAGGTCATCGTCGGAAACCGTTCAGAGTGCCAGAATGTCAGCGGGACAGGCCGCCAGTGTCGTGGCACCATGGGCCAGCAGGAAGTCGCGGTCGCGGAATCCCCAAAGTACACTGATGCAGGGCAGACCAGCATTGCGTGCCGTGAGCAGGTCGACGTCGCTGTCGCCTATGTAGACGGCCCGCCCGCCGTTGTAGCCGCTGTCATCGTTGTTGCCGCTGTCATCGTTGTTGCCGCTGTCATCGTTGTTGCGGATTTGTAATCCGCAACCTAATTGCCTGAGTGCTTCCATCACTGTGTCGGGAGCCGGTTTCTTGCGGATACCTGCAGCTTCGTTCTCGCCGATGGCCACTTCGACGGTGTCGGCAAAGAAATGTTGACACAACTCCTGCGTGGCGGTACAGAACTTATTGCTTACCACGGCAACGTGTCTGCCCTGTTGTCGCAGGGTGGTGAGCAGTTCGGGTATGCCGTCGTAGGGTCTGGTACTGTCGAGCGAATGTTCCAAGTAGTACTGCCTGAAGGTGTCTAAAGCTTGTTCGAACTGCGGGTGGCTCGCACCGCCTGGTACGGCCCGTTCCATGAGACGCCTGACGCCGTTGCCTACGAAACGGCGAACGTCATCGCGGCTGTGGACAGGCATGCCGCAACTGCGCAGAGCGTAGTTGGTGGCCGCTGTCAGGTCGTCGAGAGTGTCGAGCAGCGTGCCGTCGAGGTCGAAGATATAGGTATCGTACATGTGCGTATCGTGCTGTTTTGCGGTGCAAAATTACAATATTTGCGGCAGAATCAGGCCAAACGACAGAATATCTTTCAGAAAAATGATGTTTTCTCCTGAAATTGCCGTACCTTTGCAACGGGTTGGTAAGAAGTAAAACAGAATAGTAAAGGAAGTATGAAATATTACGAGGTGAATTTTACCGTGAGTCCTGCTGAACAAACCGCCCGCGACCTGCTGGCTGCTCTGGCAGGCGATGCGGGGTTCGAGACTTTCGAGGACACCGACAGTGGCATGAAGGGTTATGTGCAGCAGCAGCTCTTCGATGAGGATGCCTTGCGGCAGGTAATCGACGATTTCCCGCTGCCTGACGTGGCGATTGATTACACCGTGGTCGAAGCTGAGGATCGCGACTGGAACGAGCAGTGGGAACAACAGGGCTTCGAGCCGATTGTTGTCGGTGACCGGCTCATCATACATGACGGAAGGCATGGCGGGGTGGGGGAGACTGGAGTTGTGGAACGTATGGGTCATATTGTCCCTATCTCGGTGGAGATTGATGCACGTCAGGCTTTTGGCACAGGCACCCACGAGACCACCCGCATGGTCTGCGCCACACTGTTGGAAATCATCAACCTTCAACCTTCCACCTTCAACCCTGAAACATCCACCTTCGACCCTCAAACATCCACCTTCAACCCTCAACCTTCGACCCTCGGCCCTCTTTCCGTGCTCGACTGCGGAACGGGTACGGGAATCCTCTCGATAGTGGCCTTGAAGCTGGGAGCCGCAAAGGCTGTGGGCTATGACATTGACGAGTGGTCGGTGGACAATGCCCGCCACAATGCCGTCATCAACCAGGTTGACGACCGATTCACGCCGCTGCTTGGTGACGCAACTATATTAAATAATGTGGAAGGTGTGTTCGATGTGGTCATGGCCAATATCAACCGCAACATTCTGCTGAACGACATGCCACAGTTCCGCAGGAAGATGGCTACCGGTGCGCGGCTCATACTGAGCGGGTTCTATACTGCTGACGTCCCTCTGCTTATTGATAGAGCTGCCGAATTAGGGCTGGTGCCTGAGTCGCAGCGCGAAGAGAACGGATGGGCCTGTATTGTGCTAAGAGCTAAGGGCTAAGCCTATGAGTTAGACCTATGGGGATTATAGGTTTAACTTAGCAGCAGCCCTACCTGACTGAATAGGGCTGAGACGACCCAGGCCACTGCCGTGGTGTATAGGGCTGAGGTAATGGCCCACCGCCATTTGCCTGTCTCGTTCTTGATGGCAACGATGGTGGCTATGCAAGGGAAGTAGAGCAATACAAACAGCAGATAGGCGTAGGCTGTAAGTGGCGTGATGCCTTCGGATGCCATCTGCTGGTGCAGCCGCGCGTATTTCTCAGTGTCTTCGCTGAACGAGTCATCGTCGCCGAACGAGTCATCGCCGCTATAGAGCACGCCGATGGTCGATGCCACAATCTCCTTGGCACCCACGCCGGCGATGAGGCTTACATCGAGTTTCCAGTTGAAGCCCTGCGGTGTGAAGAGCGGAGCCACGGCCTTGCCCATGCGTCCGATGTACGACTGTTCCTGCTGTTCCGATTGCGTCAGTGCCTCGTTGTGCGGGAAGTAGCCGAGAGCCCAGACAATGATGCTGGCAACGAGGATGACGCCACCCATCTTCTTCAGATATTCCTTGCCTTTCTCCCAGGTGTGGCGTCCTATGGCCTTGGCCGTCGGCCAGCGGTAGGGTGGCAGCTCCATGACGAAGGGTGTGTCCTCGCCCCGAATGACGAGCCGCGACAGGAGGTTGCTGACGATGATGGCCGTCAGGATGCCTATGGCGTAGAGCGACAGCATGACCCACGAGCGGTATTGCAGGCTGAAGAACGTGCCGACAATCATAATATAGATGGGCAGGCGCGCCGAGCACGACATGAATGGCAGCACCATCATGGTGATGAGCCGCGAGCGGCGGCTTTCGATGGTGCGCGTAGCCATGACTGCGGGCACGTTGCAGCCGAAGCCCATGATGAGCGGGATGAACGACTTGCCGTGTAGCCCCATCTTGTGCATGAGGCGGTCCATGATGAAAGCCGCGCGAGCCATGTAGCCCGAGTCCTCCATAAGTGAGATGAAGAAATAGAGAATCAAGATTTGTGGCAGGAACACAATGACCGAGCCGACACCGCCGATGACACCGTCGACGAGCATCGACCGCAGTGGACCGTCGGGCATGGTGCGTCCCACCCAGTCGCCTATCCAAGCCACTGCGGCATCGATCCAGTCCATAGGGTACTGTCCCAAGGAAAACGTAGTCTGGAACATGACGTAGAGCATCAGGAAGAAAATGGGGAATCCCAGGTATTTGTTCGACAGCACGCGGTCTATGAGGTGCGTCGTGCGGTAGATGTTTTCTTTCGTGCCCGTCTCGTAGCCCGCCTCCTTCAGTGCACCGTTGATGAAGCCGTACTTGGCATCCATGATGGCCGTCTCGGAGTCGCTGGCAGTCTCTTCCAGTACACGCGCGGCAGCATGGTTGCGTACGGCTAACAGCTGCTTACGGTCTTCTGGGCGGTGCTCATCGGTAATGTGCTGGCCTACGTACTGGGTGATGTTTGGGTCGTTCTCCAAAAGCTTGATGGCCAGATAGCGTGTAGAATAGCGCTGGCGTATGTGCTCGTCAGCCTTCAGGAATTTTTGTATTTCGCGGATGCCGTCCTCAATCTCATGGCCGTAGTTGATGTGGATGTGGCGTGAGGCACCCTGCGTGTTCTCGTACACTTGGATGACGGCCTTGAACAGTTCCTTCACACCCATGCCCGTCTTGAACGATGTGGGCACCATCGGCATGCCGAAGAGCGTCGAGAGCGTCTTCAGGTCTACCGTGTCGCCGCGCCGCTCGAACTCGTCGAACATGTTGAGGGCGCACACCATGCGGATGTTCATGTCGACCAGCTGGGTCGTCAGGTAGAGGTTGCGCTCTATGTTGGTGGCGTCTATCACGTTGATGACCACGTCGGGCATCTGCTCTGTCAGGTGCTGCCTGACGTACAGCTCCTCTGGCGAGTAACAGGTCAGCGAGTAAGTGCCGGGCAAGTCAGTCAGACTGAACTCATAGCCGTAGAACTTGGCTTCGGCCACCGTGGCGTCAACGGTCACACCGCTGTAGTTTCCCACGCGGGCATGTGCCCCAGAGGCGTAGTTGAAAAGCGATGTCTTGCCGCAGTTGGGATTGCCGACAAGGGCGACATTCAGGTGGCGGCGCTCCTCAAGGGCCTTACTACGGAGGAAACGCTCGGTAATAACTGCCGTGTCCGCTGTTTCTCCAGCAGGCTCTTCCTTCCGTCTCTTCGCCTCTGCCGTCGATACCACTTCTATCCTGTCAGCCTCCTGATGGCGCAGCGACACCTCATAGCCCATGACCTTATATTTCACAGGATCCTGTAGTGGCGCATTGAGCAGCACCTCCACCGTCTTTCCCTTGATGAAGCCCATTTCAATGATGCGCTTCCGGAAGCCGCCGTGACCCGACACCTTCACGATAACGCCCTTTTCTCCAGTCTTCAGTTCTGATAACTTCATACTTTTTTCGCTTACCGTTTGCAAAGGTACGACTTTTTATTTGCAACTCAATTGCAATCCCCATCATTTTTGCAGAAATACCTACAAATAATGATGGGGAGCCGGGCTCGCGCGCGTACGCATTTAGGAAAGTGAAACAGAAAAAGTGGTTGCACCCGCCGCACCCGTTGCACCCGGTTAGGTGCAAAAGGTGCGGCGGGTGCAAGCTATTTTCCGATATAGCCTTCCATAGGGGACGGCTTTCGAATTTGTCTCATGAGCATCGGACTGGTCGAATTTGGCATCGGACAAACACGGACAAGCACGGACAGGAAGAACGGAAGTCCGTGGAAGTCCGTGAAGTCCGATGCAAAAAACTTGTCCCACGGCCTGGGACATTTCTGGCGAGGCTTCCCATGCGAACGAGAGGCCTTCCCATCCGGACGGCGAGGCTTCCCATCCGGACGGCGAGGCTTCCCATCCGGACGGCGAGGCTTCCCATCCAGGCGAGAGGATTATTTGCTTTTAGTTCTTTTTCGCAATATTTTCCGACCTAATTGCGGTTGAAACCAACCGAAACACGCCGCACACTCGGTCAGTAGTGGGTGAAGCTTCCAAGCTTTGCGGCTGTATCAAATCATCTTGATGGTATTTTA
>Ga0310786_10007082_pt1 | contig 14725 bp, 9 predicted proteins | sample AusTroGonzalo_MG_FD_203881 | JGI IMG/M metagenome (GOLD analysis project Ga0310786, IMG submission 203881) | Bovine rumen microbial communities from tropical cattle in Woodstock, Queensland, Australia - Gonzalo_03 (v2) (version 2) | ecosystem: Host-associated > Mammals > Digestive system >... | reverse complement strand
ACTTCCGAATCTTCAACATATGAATATGTATCATTTACGAGATTATTTACAAGAACTGAACCTGCAAGACCGAAACTGATATTTGAATCTTCTGCTTTTGAACCTTCTGCTTTTACAAGGTTATTAAACATACCATCAAGTGAAAGTTCATTACCGCCTATTAATTCCCTTGGAGATTTTAACGCTTTTATAATCTCTATTGCGTTGCTGTAATCAACATCTTTCAGTTTTAGCCAGCCATCCAGACTGTCCCAGTCTATATCTGAAAAATCCAATATATCTTCAAACTTTGTATAAATAAAATCTTTGTCCCAATTACTGACACTTCCGTCATTATCGAACGAACCGCCTATAAACAATTCGGCGCTGCCTGTTTTTTGACCGAATTTCAGAGTTGTCGGATTCATGGGCAGCTGTGTTGTTGCACTGATGTTAAAACCATCTGCGGCAGTAATCTTTGAACCGTTTACAATTTTGGCATTGTTAGTATTGTTCTGGTCATTTACAATAATAGCCATGCCCGAATTAATTTTATTGTTGGCATTCGGTTCCGCTTCCGAATTATTCAGAGTGAAATCAACCATATTTGATGACACATCAAGATTTTTTGCATCTATCGTTGAAGCATTAACAACAGCAGAAGAGTCATTATGTTCATCGTTCCAAATTGCAGAGCCCGCAAGTTCAAGACTTGCTTTATCTATGACATTACCCAGTTTATCTGTTAATTTGCCTAAAAATTTACTGTTTAACCAGTCGTAGGCCTTAATAGTATATGTAGGGTCATAAGTCGTCACATCTTTTGTTTTTATATCATAAGTCTGATTTTCAGCCTTTACTTCCGTTTTAACGGTATTACTGATTGAGTTAATATTTTGAACCAAGATATTTGTGTCATTTGCAGTTTTGACAGCAGAACCTTTTTCGACTATAACATTTGCTTCTGTATCAGTATGGTTAATAACCATTGCCAAGGCAAGAGCGGATTTGCTTGAATCTTCACCCACATTAGAAACATTTTTAACAGTTATATCACTTTGATTGAAAGCAACCGCTCTGCCGTTAAAATCTTTTGTTTCAATGTTGGATTTTTTATCACCGGAATCTGAAATTTTAACATTTGCTTTTGAAAATATGGAATTGTTTAATAAAGTCAGATTATAAGCAGAAACCGTACTTTGTTGCTGATTGTTATTGTTATTATTTTGGTTGTTATTGTTATCTTGCGGCTTGTCGGAAATTGCCAAAAAGTTTGAACTGTCATAATCTGTTTTGTTATCAACATTTGAAGATGCTGTTATATTTACGGTTCTCTTATCACCTTCCGTCTGAGTCTTTATTACAGAACCCAAAATACTGGTTGCCGCATTGGCACTTGAGCCTAAGCCATAGAAAAACAACGGATGAGAGTCCAATTTTCCTGTTGCAATTTTTGTTGTTGAATTTGCTTTTGATGAAATATCAACAGATTTTTTACCAAAAATATCAGATTTTTGAATTTCAACAGTTGCAGATGCTTTTGAGCCGTCAAAACCGTCATAAGCCTTATCACTGAAATAATTTTTTACAGATTCAACAGAGACAAAAGGAACTTCCGGCGGAATTTCTTCATCCGACAAAATTCTCAATAATATATCTACACCAAGTAATGCTAACCATTTTTCCCAAACAGGATCCAATAGTTGAATGTATGTTTCTGTTTTTGCGGAAGCATTGGCACTGATATTGATTTTTTCACCGCTGATTTGAGAATCTTCAATTTTTACGATTGCAGTTGTTTCCGGAGCAGCACCTCTGAAAATTTTTGGGATTTTATATCCCGTTGTATCATCTTTTTTATCTTTATCTTTGTCAGCTTTATCTTTATCTGCCGCTTTGTCCGCATCTTCCGCATCTTTTGCTGCTTTGCCGTATGTTTTTATGGTATTTTCTGTTACAACTTTTTCACTTGAAGCATTTGCCTCAATCTTAACTTCATTTGAGGCAATTTTCGCATTTTTTATTGTTATGGAAGAATTTTTTGAAGATAAAGATGATTTTTCATAAGTCTTATCAATTGAATTGGTTGTTACTTTTTTATCGTCAGCATCATCGTCTTTATCAGGGTCTTCTTTTACGGTTGTTTTCAGCAACGAATCAACATTATAGGTTTCGGTAACTTTATATGTCTTTTTGTCTGAGTCATTGTTATTTCCGGCATTTTCTTCAACAGATTTTTCTACGGTAATTATTTCTTCATTTGCTTTGTTAGTTACAAGAGAGATTTTACCGTCCTCTAAATTGAAGTTGAAAGCATTTGTCATATTATTTGAAACAAGACTGTTAAACACCTCTTGTGCCTTATCCTGAGTGGTTATTGAGGTATTTTCGTCTTTCCAGCCTGCAAATATAGCGGGGTCATCAGTACTGTTTTCTGCTCTCTGAACATTGATTTGTCTGCCGTATACATCAACAGTTTCTCTTGCAAAAATACGGCCGTTAATTACAATTTCACCAGATGAATTTCTGATTAAACTTTTATAGTTTTCATTGGTTAAATCAAATTTGATATGTTCGAGTTGTTTATCATCATAAAGAGTTTTGAATGCGTTGTAAGAATTTACGGAAGGAGCCAACAAAGTAAGAGAACCGACATTCAGGACACCTGATGCACCAACAACAATACCCTCCGGTGATACAAAAATAGCATGCCCGTTATAGAAATTGTTGTCTTTCATTGTGTTGACAATACCGTTGATATTTATCTTGTTATCAACCAAATTGACAAATTTTGAATAATTTTCTTTATATATTAAGTTTGCGATATCGCCTTTTGACAGGTCAAATTTTTCATAATGCCTGAAACCTGTATTTCCTGATACCTTTGCAGCCTCAATATTAAAAGTACCAGAAGTCTGATTAAATCCTGAAATTTCCGATGCCAGAACACTAACAGGCATGTTCATAAAAAACATTCCTGCACTTAACAAAGTTGCTAAGAACTTACGCATATTTATATATCTAATCATATCCCTTTTCTTAAGTACTTCAAATTTTTCATGCTCATTTTAACGCAAAATGATACTTGTTTTGAGGGTAAAAACACAAATCGTTACACTAATTATTGAAATTTTACAAACAATAAATTTGTGCAAACTTTTGTGCTAATATCTTCACATTAGTGATTATGAAAAAGAAACTCTTATTAATCTTAATTTTATGCTCTGTACTGCAAATACCGACATTTGCAGCTCCTGATGTATTGCCGAATATTATCCCCGAAGCAGGAGCAATTAACACTCACGATTTGGATACTCTAAAAATGCAGCAAATCGAGCAGCAGGTTCAGGAAGACTTTCAAAATTATGAAAAGCGTAAAAAAGAGGAAAAAATAAAAACTAAAAAACAAAAAAAAATAAAAGCAAAAGTCGAAAAAGCCAATGTTGAAGAATATGCAACAAAAGGGGTTTATATAGAAAATATTCAGGTTTCTCCCTCTCAAATATTGACGGAAGAAGAAATCAAAGAGATTCTTGATGATTATACAAAAACAAATATTGCTATTGAACAACTAAAAGAAATCGTTGACAGAATAAATAAACTTTATCTTGAAAAAGGGTTTGTTACTGCCAGAGCCTATTTGCCAGAGCAAACTATTGAAAACGAAACAATAAAAATTGAACTTATTGAAGGAAAAGTCGGTGATGTTTCAATTGAAGGAAACAAATGGACACGAAGTTCCTATATCAGCAAAAGATTAAACCTCAAAAAAGGTGAATTGTTCAATATTAGTGATTTAGAGCAAAGTTTGGTACTTTTCAACCGTTATAACGACGGTGTTCAGCTAAACGGGACTTTACTGCCGGGACAAAGCCAGCTTGGAACAACAGACATAAATGTAAAAGTAAAAGAACGTATACCGTTTCGTGTAACAGCATTGATGGATAATGCAGGCAGAACCACCATAGGTAAAATCCGTGGCGGCTTGATGTTACAAGATGAAAGTCTGTTCGGTTTCAGGGATAAACTGACAATAGGTGCTTATGCAAGCAGATATTCAGTAACACCATTTGCGGATTACAGTATTCCCGTTAATAAAAAAGACGGCAGGGTAGGATTTAGTTTTTCATCAAGTAACTCAAAAATAGGATATGGCCCTTACAGAGATTTTAATATCAGGAGCCGTTCTCAAAACTACTCTTTGTACTATTTGCAGCCATTATACCGCAGACCGTGGACTGAATTATCAAGTTATACATCAATTTCATACAAAAAAGCAGTAACAAATTTTGACGGAACTGATATAAATAAAGACGAAGTTACTTCAGCGCAAACAGGGTTGAATTTCAGATACGATACAAAAAGAGGTATTTGGTATTTAAACCAGAATGTATATTATGCCTTCCCTATATTTGACAATCGTTCCAACTACTTAAAACTTGACGGCGGTATTTTGAGAGTGCATGATTTTGGACGTGGATTTGTCGGAACATTGAGAGGCAACTATCAGGTAATTCCAAATCAGGAACAAGTTCCTTATATAGATCAAATTATCGCAGGTGGTATTGCTACGGTAAGAGGTTATTCGGAAGGTTTGTTAATCGGAAGAAACGGTTATATCGTAAGTGCGGAACTTATGTTTCCTTTAGGACCGAGAGCCATAAAAAGCAGAAAAGATAAAGAGAAATATATTCCTTTTATCGGTAATTACTTAAAAGGTTTTGTTTTTGCAGACCACGCAGGAATTTTTCCGTACAAAGGTTCAGGTGTAGGCGCTCAAGGATATGATTCAAATGATTTTTTGGTAAGTATAGGTCTTGGGCTTAAAATATCCTTACCCGGAAGCCTTACAGCAAAACTTGCATGGGGATTTCCCCTGATGAGAAACAATCATGAATCTGATTACAGGCAGGGAAGATTTCATTTTGAATTAAGTATGCAACCCGATTTTGATGCTCTTGTAAAATTAAGAAAGCCCAAAAATGTTGAAAAAGTTAAAATTGATGATGAAATCAAATTTGTAAAAAGTGATAAAAAAGAAAATATCTCAAAAGCACCTGTAAAACATATTCTTATTAAATCTCTGAGTTCAGAACAAAAAAGTCTTGTATTATAGCCAAAATGAGTTTAAAAATCCTGAAAGTCATCTTAATCTCACATATATTTTAATCCTTTTCTGAATGCTAAATTACAACAGCAATAACAAAGGGGCAAATCTGACGATTTGCCCCTTATAAACATTTTGATTTCGGAAGACACAATTTACTTCCGTCTATTCAAGCAATTTTTATCTTAAACAATTTTTATATCATGCCCGAGAGCTTTGAGAATTCTCATAATGGTATCAAACTTCGGCACAGAAGTGCATCTGCACATTTGATACAATTTGGACTTTCCGATTCCTGTTTTTTCGCAAAAACTGCTTACTGAATCTTCTGTTCTGATTATCATTTCCAATGTATGGAAAAACGCATTAAAGTTCCCGTCAAAAAGGTATCTTGAAAAACTTTCATTTAATTGTTCCCTGTTGTATTTTTTGTCAATCAGTGTTTCGTTGGTATATCCTTTTGTTTTTGCCATTTTTATGCCCTTTTACCCTGTATACAAACTTTTGAAAGCCAAGTTTTATAAGTACAGTTTTATTAAAAATCGAAGATTTTGTCAATAATTAAACAATTATTTATTTACATATTTACTTTTCAAATACAATCAGGCATCTCTCTTCGCCGTTTTCCAGAGAATAATTCAGCTTATCAGTTAATTTCAGTTTGTATTTTTCTATAATTTTTTTTGAATTATCAAGTTCATTATCAGTATTTTTTGATTTATAAGCAACGATAAAGCCGTTTTTTTTCAAAAACGGACAGGAATATTCAATAATTTTTGACAAATCTGCGACCGCTCTGCTTGTCACGACATCAAAAGAATTTTTAAAATTTTTGTACAGATTTTCAATTCTGTCACATACAGGAAAGTAATTATCCAAATTCAGCTTATCTTTGGCAATATTCAGAAATTTTACTTTTTTTGCAATTGAATCAACTGCCGTCACATTAATTTGCTCATAAACAACCGCCATCGGCACAGACGGAAATCCTCCGCCGCTGCCTATATCTATAATTGATTCCGGAGTACCGTATTTTTCAAAAAACAAATTTATGCACAGACTGTCCGGAATATGTTTTGACCATATTTTCGGCAAGTCGTTTTTACTCATCAGGTTTGTATGAGAATTATATTCTTCAAAAATTTTCCTGAACAAATCAAGTTTCTGCCTTTTGTTTTCGTCAATATTTATCATTGCTGCGGCTGAAACTCCGATATTATTTTTGAATAAATTGACTCACCCATTCTTTGCTTCATATCATTAATTCTTACGTCAATTTTTCTGATATTTTCAGGGTTAGGCTGCTTCATTATGACAGCTTTTGCAAGAAGATATGACTTAAGCGCATCTTCATTTGAATTAGACTGGTAATAAAAATCCCCGAGTTGTGTATATGTCGACGCCAGATAAACGTTATCTCCCAGTTTTTTAGCGGCATCCAAAGCTTTATTCAGAATATCAATAGCAAGAGTTATTGACTTCATTTGGTAAATTGAAGCTAATTTTGAATAAGCAAAGAAAAGTCCGTCCCAATTTTCGTGAGCCTCATCGGTTTTTATAGCTTCTTCATAATATTTTGCCGCTTTATCAGTCAGATTTTGCTCTTCATATATGCCCGCAATATTTGAATATGCAGAGGAAACAAAGGGATTTACTTCATAGTCATCAGATGTCTGAACACATTTTACATAATTTTTAAAAGCTTTATCGACCTCTCCCATATCATCGTATGCAAGTGCGAATTTAAAAGTGCTTTCACAAATTAATTTTTTATCCTGTAAATTTTCTGCACTTTCAACCGCTTTCATATAATAAACGACCGCTTTTTCATAATCAGAATTATTTAATTCCGTTTCAGCAAGATTTAACAGAACTTTTGTCACAAAAGGCGAATTACCGTTTTGATTTGAAGAAAGTATTTTTTCATACAAATTTTTAGCCTGTTCAAGGTTATATGTTTCGGTATAAATTTCAGCCATATTATACAGAATTTCGTTTGCTTTTTCGTTGTTTACCGGACTGTACAATTTGTAAGCTATGTTAAAACATCTCAGTGCTTCATCCGTATTTTGCATTTTTCTGTGACAGAGAGCGGTTTGCATCATGATAATCGGTTTTGCTTCGTTATACCCCGCAGATTCAGTCATATTGTAAGCTTTTGCGTAAATATTCAGAGCCTTTTCAAAATCAAATTCCTGCTCTGCATAAGAAGCTGCAGCCATTACATCGGCAAGCGTTTCAACAGGCTCTTTCAGAGTATTGTTTTCGGGTTTTGGAGCCTGATTTTTTTGCGGCTGACGGGCCTGCGCATACTCTTCACGCAAAGACATATATTTGTTTTCGCCCCTGTCATTTGTTATTCGTTCGGCATTCGGAACATTCAGATTGAGCTTATTCAGCAGTTTTAATTCATCATCTGTTAATCTCAATTTTCTCTGGTTCATATTATTTTTAATTCTTGTTTCCATTCCCCTCGGAGCGGGTTTAAGAAAATTATTTGAAGAAATTGAGGACTCCTGAAAATTCCAGTCATTTTTTATGCTTTGAGAATAGCTGATATATTTATAATCAACCGTCTTTTTAGTCTGCTGCTGAGGAGTTTCCACAGGTTTGTCAGCCGCATCTTTATGATATGCGGACTCTCTTCTCATTGTGCTTCTCGAAATCTTTAAATCACGTTCATTCGGCTTTTTGGGAAGCTGCGACTCGTAAAGCTCATGCAGATACTTGTGAATATCATGATGAGTTTGGGCATTGATTGTCTTTTTGACGGTTTCTTTTACATAATCTTTTATGTAAATCATATCCCCTTCACGGCAAACGAGCATTCTCTCCGTCAAATAAGCCAATTCATCCTTTGTCGAAATTTTCTGATTTATCATAAATTCTTCGGAAACACCAAGTCTTATCAGCGACAAAAACCAAAGCGTCTTAAAAAATCTGTCGGGGATAAGTGTTAAAACCTTTGATATTAAAAAATCAAATATTATAAGATTTTTTTTGGAATAATCGTTATACAAAGCACTCAGTGAAATATTCAGCAGAGAAACAACATTTATAAGAAGTGAAATATACAAAAAATGACCTTTTGTCGCAATAAATGCACCCTCATAAGTTTCTTCATCAGATTCAATTTCGTGCTGATTTAAAATTTTTATAAACTCTTCCTTACCCGCAAGTTTTATGACGGCAAAATTTGATGTTGAATCATTTGGAAAATCATTCGAGGCAAGGTTTCTGGATGTAATTATTACCTTTACTTTGTCTATTTGTGATATGTGTTTAATGAAGTTTACAATATCAGCATGGATTGGATATTTTTCAGAATCGAGCGACTCAAATACAAATAAAATAGGCTTGTTGTCAGATTTGATATACGCATTTACCCTGTCAGTAAAAACATTTGACTCTACTTTCGGTAAAATGACTTTCTTTTCATTAAAATATTCAATAAATTTCGAGTATATGGATAATAAAACATCATCAAGATTTGTTGCTTCAAAGCAATTAATTCTGAAAAACAAAACATTCGGACTTATAATTTCCGACAGCAAATTGACCATTGCCGACTTTCCGCTTCCCATAAATCCATGCAAAATAAATGTTTTCAGAGAACCCGACAAAAACGATACTAATTTTGAAAAAGTTTCAAAATCATGCTCTATTATTTCTTTTTCTATACCCTCTGCCTCTATCGGAAAATTTTCCGCAGCATTGTCATACTGAACATTCCTCGACAGCATAAATCTGCTCGTTTCGTTAGCCGAAGATACAAAATTATTTATATTTTCCTTTAAAAAATTATAAATCATATTTATATTTTACAATATTTTAAAGACTATTAGAAGAACTAACCCGATAAATACATACAACTTTCGTAGGATATTTTGACTTATTCGCTAAATTGAAAAAAATCAGTGCCGATAAAAACAACAAAATGATAGTTTTACATTTTCCCATTTTCTAATCGCCGCTGTCCTGCAAGGGCAGCTTCTTTTTATTTGCAATAACCCGCAAAATTTATAAGCAGTATGATTTTGACGGTTAACGAGCAGACTGAAATATTCTCTTCACTGCCTATTACTCTTACCATGGATAATCGTCTTTAATCTGCCAGCCGTCTTTCATAATAAGAGCACCGCACCTTCCACCTGATTGATTTTTATTACAATTTCCATCTGAATTTGACATCATACCGGTTCTTGAATACATACAACCGGCAGGTTGGAATTGTCCGCTATAATCTGCTGAACTTTCCTTGTATCTTACAAAAAACCAAAAGATAAAAATATCTCTTCCCAATTTATTCGGTTTTTTATCTCCATTGATATCAACATAAACCTGAATCCGCTTATCAGACGTCGTTGAGTTTGTAATAACCATTGTAAGACTTGAACCGTCAGACAAATAAGCCCTTATATAACTGTCACCATAATCACGTTGGGAATTATTCAAATGAGAGTAATGTTTGTCCCATGAAGTTGAGGAAAGTTTTTGAGCTTTTTCTGAAAGGCTCAGATACGGTGCCATATATTTATTAAAAAAAGTCAGAGCATCATTAGCATTACCCGCTGCTCCAATCTCCCACATTTCAACATTTCCGTGGTCTGCAACCGCTCTTACAGTTGCTTGCATAATAGTAGAATAAGCTTTTTTTAACCGTGAAACTGTTTCTTGTTTTGAATAATTGTTTATAACATTAGGTATCGTCAAAGCCGCAATAATACCGATAATAACGAGAGTTATCAGCACTTCCGCAAGCGTAAAGCCGTATTTAAATATTCCAAATTTGTACCTTAAATTTTCCATGATTTAAGTATAACATATTTAAAAATAAAAACTGGCGCACTACCGCTTCTATTCTATTCTATTCTATTCTATTAGAGAGCCTATGGCTATTGGGTTTTGGTGTCAATAATCTGTGTTTACAAATTTAATATTTCAAACTTTTATTAATTTCTTAACTTATATTATAAACTGAACCAAAATCGTTCTTGTTCTTGATTTATTATCAAAATCAATGAGAACAATTTGCTGCCAGTTGCCGAGGAAAAGCGAACCGTCAACAACTGGAATATTTTCAGAAGTACCTATCAGCGCTGACCTGATATGTGCATATCCATTGCCGTCCTGCCATGTCTGGTCGTGAAAATACTCTTTATTAACGGGGGCAAATTTTTCGAGGGCCTCGGGCAAATCTTTCAGCAGTCCGGGTTCATATTCAAGTGTTGTAATTGAAGCCGTTGAGCCTATAACATAAATCAGGGCATTTGCGTTCGTAATATTATGCTTTTGAACGAGTCCGGCAACATTTTTTGTAATATCAATAATATCCGTAAACCCTTTTGTTTTTACTGTAAATTTGTCAGATATAATTGTCATAAAAACTCCCTGTTAAACTCTTGGTATCAGAATTTCAAATTCCGTACCGTCTTTTCCGGTATGCGTCAAATTCAGGTCGCAATACTGTTCGTTTGCAAGCTTTTTACAAATGTACAAACCAAGTCCGTTCCCCTCAATTTTGGTTGTAAAACCCTCATCAAAAATATGAGGCACATCTTCTTCCTTAATACCCGAGCCCGAATCTCTGACAAGCAAAGCGACTTTATTGTTTTCTCTTTCTTCAGTTTTTAAAGTAATCCTGCCGTTTTTACTAATCGACTCAATTGCATTGTATATCAAATTCAGAATTATGCTTTGCATTTTTGCAACATCAACTGAAACTCTGTATTCATTGTCGACGAACGTTTCGAGCGATATTCCCTTTTCTTTTGCTTTTGGCAGTGCAAGGGTCATAACATTTTCAACAATTGAGGACAATTGCCTGTCTGTCAAAATAGGTTTTGTAAACGTTCTTAATTCACTTATAAATGAATTAACCGCAAAATTTGCCTGTTTTATACTTTCAACGGCATTTTTAAGCGAATTAAGAGTTTCTTCATTTCCCGAAACATTATCCAACCGTTTTTCTATGATTCTCGTATACAAATCAATTACGGAAAGATGATTTTTAATCTCGTGTGCGGTCATTTTTGCTTTTTCAGATATTTGTTCAAATTCTTTCAGAAGCTCTTCTGATTTATCGTAACTTTCCTGTTCCGCAATGGTAATTGCCATTTCTTTACCTGTATTATTGAAAGCGTCTGCAATTTTGTTTATTGCAATATTCATTGTTTTTTGTTCACGGCGGTCAGGTGCATAAGTCAATAAATAATTTTCCAGAGATACCGAGGAATTTGCGAATATTGCGTTTGCTATATCGGAAATTTCACGGGAATTCATCAGAAAATATACCTGTGTCATATCGTTTTCAAGCAAAGCCCAGTCCCAAATAACAACTGCCGAATATCGCGGGGCAAGAATAAGCACAAATTCCGTTGTATCCCAGATTTTTTCTTTCTCAATATTTATGATTTTATTTCCCGAGAGTTCATCATTATAGGAATATATTTTTACATCAGAAAATTCAAGTCTTTTCAAAACAGAAGAAATTCCGTCGGTGTTAAACAAACGCAAAAGGACAAGACCCTCTGAAAAAGACTGTTCCATCAAAGGCTCAAGCAGAGAACGCACCAAACCCTGTATTGACAGTTTTGTGTATTCCCTGTCAGAACTTGCTAAAATCAGCTCTCTTAAAATATTTCTTTTTGACGGAATTCTTGCCATATTTTTACCTTCTTATATAATTATAACACAAATTAAATAAAAGGGCAGATTATAAATCTGCCCCAATCTCTTAAATCTCTCTTTAATTACTATTTATACAGCAGCTCTTTGCTTTCTCCTGCTGATAAATCCGTGGTTTAATGCGTACAAAACAGCCTGTGTTCTGTCATTAACCTGTAATTTCTGGAAGATGTTATTTACGTGTGTTTTTACTGTTGTTTCACTTATGAAAAGTGTATTTGCAACATCTTTATAATTGTTACCCTGAGTTAATAAATCCAAAACTTCTTCTTCTCTTGAAGTTAAATCCGACAACAGACTGTCTGCTGCTGTTGCAGCCTTTTCTTCTTCTTTGAAAGATTTTTGGAAGTATTCAAAAAATCCTGTTGTAAGTCCCTGAGGAAGATAAATTTTTCCCTGTGAAACTTCCTGAATTGCACGAATTAACTGAGAAGAAGCCATCGTCTTGAGGATATATCCTTTTGCGCCGAGTTTCATAGCTCTGAAAATCAAATCTGCATCATCATAAGCTGTTAATGCAATAACTTTTACATCCAATTCAAGTCTTTCGATTTCCTGAATTGCGGTTAAACCGTCTTTTTCAGGCATATTCATATCCATAAGAACAATTTCGGGCTGATATTTTTTGATGAGATTGATTGCAACATTTGCGTTTGTTGCAGCTGCAACAACATCAACTTCACTTTCAAGATTAATAAGTTCTCTGATTCCCATCAAATGGTCATAATTGTCATCAACCAGTAATACTCTGATTTTAGTGTTGAATTCGCCACATCTTCTCATTTTCATAACCCCTTTTTGTTTTCCGCTAATTTACATTATCAGAATACATGCTTTATCATCTTTTCACATCAATACACGTACTGAAATTACGTTATTTATACCTAAACAGGATATCTAAACCTCTGGGTCTATTTTTTCCGGAAACCCATGCCGCAAAAGAATTTTAAGATTTGAATAAAAATCACTAAATCATTTATAAAAATGAAATATTTTCAGAAATATGATATTATTTTTCATGGAAAATACGGATATTTTATGGAAAAGAAGAAAAAATCAAATCTTTTAATTCTGTTTTTTATTTTAGTTGCGGTTGTCAGCTACTTTGCCTTTTCAAACTGGAACATAATTATTGAAAAAAGTCTTTTGATATATGCAAACATTAAACTGGAAAGCAAAGATTACAAAAACGCATACAAAATTTATAATTCGTTAAACCAGTATCATCCGCAGGATAAAGAAATAAAAGATAAAATGACAATTTGCCTCTGCAAAATGCCTTTAGCGTATTCCGTTCAAAAAAAGCTGCTTGAAATTGCACAGGAAGATGACGGTTCAGATGCAGAAAAAAGAGCAACTTCAATTTTAATAAAATTCCGTAAAAAAATTCTTAACAAATACGGAGATAATTACACAAAAGAGATTTTGTTCAACAATATGGTTTTGAGGTGGGGAAAATCAAAACCGATAACTTATTATATAAAAGGAGATTTTGAAACCCCGGAATATTATACAAGCATAGCAAAAGACGTTTTCAGGGACTGGCAGAGAGAAAGCGATAATTTTTTAAAATTTAAAGAAGTATTCAATGAAGCGGGAGCAAAAATCGTAATAAAATTTCACGGAGCTCCTGACTCTTCAGAAATATCCGAAGATATCGGCTATCAGGCAGGCGTAACAAAACCGATTATTGAAAGAGAAAAATTCTTAAAATTAATGAAAATTGATATTCTCAATAAAACCCATGAAAAGGAATTTTTCACGAAAGAACAAATCAAAACATTAATAACTCACGAAGTCGGCCACGCACTCGGATTATGCGGACATACAAAAGATAACAAAACGATTATGTATTATTCACTGGATAACGATTATGATTTGTACCAGAACAGAATAGATACATCTTTGACAAGAACTGATATCAATACCATAAAACTACTTTACGCTCTTGCACCCGATATTTGCGATGATACAAATGAGTTTGAAGAAAGAGAAAAATATATATACCACAAAGCGATTTTTGATGCTCTGGACAACAGTAAAGATGCTGCGGTTGAAGAAGCTGCAGAACTTATAAAGGCAAACCCCGGAAATATTGCTTATTCTTTATCTCTTGCAGACGCATATACCGCCGACGGCAAATATCAGGAAAGCATTAATATTATGCTTTTACTGGCAAATAACTCAACCGACAGAACTCTTTTAAATATTCTTTATTACAATCTTGCAAATAATTACATCCTGCTGAAAGACTTTGAAAATGCTCTGATTTATGCAAAAAAAGCACAAAAAATCAGCAATAATGCCGATAATAACTGTCTTATAGCTTATGTGGAATTTTTAAAAGGTGATATTGATACGGCAGAAATGTCCTTCAGAAAAATCCTTTCCAAATATCCCGCCAATACGAATGCCTCGTTAGGACTTGCCGACGTTTACATCCGCAAAAAACAATATCTGGAAGCAAGAAAAGTTTTAAAAGAACTTGTGAAGCAAAAACCGGATATCGTAAATGACAAAATTTTTGTCCGTTACAAGATATTTGTAATTATCTGATTAAAAAAATTATGGTTTTATCCGAATAGTTTTTTTCTTTCAGTATTTTAAAATCACTTGTTTTAATTTGTGAAGAGGAATTTTTTTCCAAAATAACCAGACCGTTTTCGGCTAAAATATTTTTATTTTTTATTAATTCAAGTGATTTTTCATACAATTCAGTATTTTCATACGGCGGATCAATATAAATAACATCAAATTTTTTACAGGCAGAATTTAAAAATTTTATGGCATCAGTGTTATAAAAATCCAACTCACAATTTAGCAATTTTATGTTTTGTTTTATATAAGCCGCTGTTTTTTTATCTTTTTCCACCGCAGTAGTTAAAAATCCCCTTGATACTGCCTCAAAAGACATTATACCGCTGCCCGAATACAAATCGAGGAAAGTTGAAA
>Ga0310786_10007081_pt1 | contig 14725 bp, 10 predicted proteins | sample AusTroGonzalo_MG_FD_203881 | JGI IMG/M metagenome (GOLD analysis project Ga0310786, IMG submission 203881) | Bovine rumen microbial communities from tropical cattle in Woodstock, Queensland, Australia - Gonzalo_03 (v2) (version 2) | ecosystem: Host-associated > Mammals > Digestive system >... | reverse complement strand
ATTCCGCTGGTTCTACACGGAGTACACCTTCACAGAGACCTTCAACACTGTGGCAGACACCTTCAAGATTCCCGTTTCCGATTATGCCGACAAGGATGTCATTAGCTACTGGTTCACAGGGCAGCCCAATCTGATGCAGGGACTCACCGGCGCAGAGGTGGCGCAACGAATCGACACAATGGGAACTTGGGTGGACAAATGGGTGAATGCCAACTTGTATCAATCTGTCTTTGAGTACATAGTGGACAACTACGATTCCATCCCCAATCCACCTCTCAGCAAGGAACGTTTTGTGGAATTACGTGACTCTGTTTATAGTTACATTATCAGTAAAAATAACAATACGTTAGACATTGATATTCCGAATGCTTATAAAGAGTTCTTTCACTCTGATGCGTATGCGGCATTCTTCGACGACGAGGCACCACTCGGAGAGGGGCTTTCCGACAAAATTTCCACCCAGCTGAACATCTTCCAGTTCGATGTTCCTTACATTCTTTCGATGCCAGGAACGGTGGTGAACCCAGGCACAGGAGTGATCAAGGACGGAATGATTTACTACCCGCTGACAGGTGAACGTCTCATCCCAGGCGACTACACCATCACCGCCACTTCGCGCGTCACCCACATCTGGGCATACATCGTCACGCTTCTTGTCCTCGCTATCCTCATAGGTCTCTTCATCATGACCTTCGTGCATAAGAGGAAATAGACACCAATTCTTATTTGTTCTTGATATTCTGGTTTTTCTTGATGATGTTGTAGGCCTGGTAGATACCAAGTTCCCCAGCTTTGGAGAGGTCTGGAATGGCATGGGGAGTATCATCAAGAAGAAGGTAAAGGATACCGCGATTGAAGTATGCTTCGGCAAAGTGATCGTTTTGTTCGATGACGCGGGTGAAACCAGTGATAGCATCGTTGATATTGCCAGCCTGTGCTTGTTGAAAAGCTTGCTCAAAGGTATTGATTAGATCGCTCATGCCTGCCTGACGGAAGATAGTGTAAGTGCTTTCGTTGGGCAGCATGAGTTTTGCTTCTTGTTCGTGGTTCTGCACCCTGCCACGGTATTCGCTTTCATATTCAGGTTCTTGCTCTCGAGTGTCTTCTTCGACAAGTTGCTGGTATTCTTCGAGGTTTATCTGCGATTTCTTACGTGTCTTGTTCTTTTGGCGCGAGGTGGGGGTGGAGTAGCCATAGCGATGGGCAAGCTGTTCCTTGAGCACATGCTCTTCATCGCGGTTGGCTCCTGCATTGTCACCAATCATGCGACGAGCAGCAGCTCGACGTTCGTAGCCATAGAGGAACTTGGGAAATTCGTTGATGACGGTGGTGTAGTCGCGGATGGCGCCTCGGTAGTCACCAATGTTCTCGAGGAGCGTGGCACGGTTAAAGGTCGCCATCATGTCGTCAGGATCGATGGAAAGGATGAAGTTGAAGTCCTCGATGGCGAGGTTGTCTTCGCCTACATTGGCTCGAAGAAGTCCGCGGTTGTAGTGTCCGACGAAATTCTTGGGTTCAAGCTCAAGGGCGCGGTCGTAGTCAGCCATCGCATCGCGGTAGTGGTCGAGGTGATAGTGACATAGGGCTCGGTTGATGAGACTGTTTGCCTGCTTGGGGTTGAGACGGAGCGACTCGTCGAACTGCTTGATGGCTTCGGCATACTGCTCATGGCTCATGAGGATGCTGGCTTTGGCAGTGATGGCACTGATGTTGTATTTATCCACCTCTATCGCTTTGTCGATGGCGACTTCTGCAGCAATGGTGTCTTTCTTCTGGAGGAGGATTTGTGCCTTGATGTTGTAGCCGTCAGCCTGTTTCGCCCATTTGCGGATAATGATATTGGCGATGCTGTCGGCTCGTTCAAGACTGTCGTTCTCAAGATGACAAAGGGCAAGGTTGTGCCAGAGGGAGCGGTTGTCGGGCATCATCTCAACAGCGGTCTCGTAGTCGCTAATGGCTTCAGGAAAATGGTTGAGGTTGATGTAAGAGAGTCCGCGGAGCTCGTAACTGTTGGGAAAATAGGGATTGCGACGAATGGTCTCTGTGCAGTCGAGAATGGCACCCGAATAGTCGTCGAGGTAGAACTTCGCCACGCCACGGTAGAAGTAGGGTTCGTAGAGGTGGGGCTTGTAGTTGATGACGAGGTTGAAATAGCTGATGGACAGCACATAGTCGTCGTATGCTAGCGCATTGCGGGCAATGTTCATCATGCGGTCGGTGTTGATCTGGGCATAGCCTTCCAGCCCCCAAAGGGGAATGGATAACACGATGGATAATATGAAACGACGCAAAGTGTGCATTCTAAACCCTAATCTCTAAACTGTCAACTCTAAGCTGTCAGCTGTTAACCCCGATTCGGCTTGCACTTGTAATGCGCAGAGAACTTGCCCTTGGACATTGCAACGAGTTTTGACTTGATCATCTGCTTGCGGAAGGGAGAGAGACGGTCCACGAACATCTTTCCGTCGAGGTGGTCGTATTCATGCTGGAACACACGTGCCTCGAAACCTTCGAGCCAACGCTCCTGTTCCTGACCATTCTCGTCGAAGTAGTTGACGAGCACCTTGGCTGGACGCTTCACGCTCTCGTTGATGCCCGGGATGGAGAGACACCCTTCGTTCATGGTGACGCTTTCATCGCTCTCTTCGATGATTTCAGGATTGATGAATGCATGACGATAGTCCTTATATTGGGGCTCTTCGTCGGCGAGGGCATTAAGGTCGATGATGAAGAGACGGATAGGCAGACCCACTTGGGGTGCTGCAAGTCCGACACCTTCAGAACGCTCGAGGGTCTCGAACATGTTGGCAATTAACTCCTTGAGGTTGGGATAAGCCCCGAAGTCAATGTCTTCGGCAACCTTTCTGAGAACGGGTTGCCCGAATATGTACATAGGGAGAATCATGTTATTTACAATTTGAAAATTTACGATTTACAATTTACAATTTATTTTGTGCTAAACGCTAAACCATTCTTCGTTGGAGATAATCTTCCAGGATGATGGTGGCGCTGATTTTATCGACGAGTGCCTTGTCCTGTCGGGCTTTTTTGCCGATGCCACTTTGGAGCATGGCCTGATGTGCCAAGACGGAGGTGAAACGTTCATCGTAATAGACGATTTCCTTGCCGGGAAAGAGCTTCTTCAGTCTGTTGAAGAAGGGCTCGATACGCTTCATGTTCTCGCTGTCCTCACCATTCATCTGGGTGGGCTTTCCCACAACGATGGTGCAGACGTCCTCCTTCGCCATGTAGTCCGTGAGGAACTTCTCCAGTTCCTTGGTTTCGATGGTGGCAAGTCCGTTGGCAATCATCTGCAGGGTATCGGTCACAGCGATGCCAGTGCGTTTCTTTCCGTAATCTATGGCGAGTATTCTTGACATCAGTTCATATACAATTTTACCATTTACAATGTACAATTTAGTACCACTGAATAGAGCTGGAGTAGCTGGATTTCTTGTCGTACTTGAGGGCGTCGGTGAGGGTGCTGGCATTGGCACGCAGGGAGATGTGGTAGCTGGTGTAGATGCCGAACACGAGTCCGCAGGAGATGTTGAAGCAGTGCATGTCGCGTGAGATGTTCACGGTGGTCATGGAAATCTTCTTTGTGGTGAAATCCCATCCTGAGGCGAAGTTGCAATTCCAATTGCTTGCCAGTTTCAGGTTGCCCGAGAAGTTCAGGTTCTGGGTGAAGGAGTAGGGGTAGCGCATGGTCTTGACGTTGATGTCCTTGCTTCTGTCTTCGTACATGGTGAGACCATAAGAAACCGTGAATGACCAAGGCATCTGGAACCTCATGTAGCCATCGGCATCGAGTCCGTCAAGCGATTCATCCTTCTTTTTCTTACCACGTTTGCCTGTTCCGTCGATGTTGGTCTCCAAGTCGTCCAAATCCTCTTCATCTTCATCCCCTTCGGTGTTGATGTTCTCTGTCTCATCCTCTAGGTCTTTCCCTCGTCCAAAGAGCTTCATCACTCCTTCCTTCCATTTTCTGAGCGTCTGGTTGTTGAACGTGTAGGAAAGGTTCTTTGACATTCCTTGGAAACGTCCCCATCGACCATAAGACCATTCTGTTCTGTCGCCAACAATCACGTTGCCATTCTTGTCGAATTCATAAGCGTAAGTCATGAACACAGCGCTCATGTTGAAGGTGGTCTTTCCCCATTTCAGACGCAGGCGAGTGGAGAGGTTTGACCAAGGCTGGCGTTCTGCTGCCATATTGTAGGAGATGGATGCACCCAAATCGTCGATGATGCTGACTTTTTTCAGAGAGTCGTTGCGTCCCACGATCTTTGCCTCCACGTTGTTGGAGAGGCTGAAGCTGACCGCTCCCGTCTTGCCAACGCTGGGCGTGCCATAGAGCGAACCCGTGTAGGGAGAGTAGGGCACTTGTGTGACGTTTCCATCTTCATCTGTCTTTGTGTAGGTCTTCCAGTAGCCGTATCTGCTGTCACCGAAATCGGGCGCATAGCTGAAGCTGACAGAAGGCGTGATCACGTGGCGCACCATGTTCAGTTTTTTCCCAAATACCTTGGGATTGGGCTTGTAGAAACCATAGAGCTTGGTGTTGGCAGTGAGGGACAAGTTGTAGTCGAACACGCGGTTGAATCCATAGATGGTGTCACGCACCACCTTGTTGCCCCCTTCGTCCCAACTCTGGATGACTTTGTTGGTGTACCATCGCTCCGTGTAGTTGAGCATCGGAGTGACGTTGATATATTTCAGGATGTTGAATGACGCTGAGATTGGAATGTTGTGTTTCATGCCGTTCTTCCAGTCCTTTGTGAGGGAAGATTTCAGCAGTTTGTCCTCTTTTGTAGTGATGGAGTTGGAGAGTGTTCCCGTGTATTTCAGACTGATCTTTTCATACCAGCGTTCTTTACCCACAGCCACCTTGCGTTTGAAAGGATAGAACGTGGAGAGTGACCACGACATCGACGGAAGGGTCAGTGCAATGGTGGAGTCACGCATGTTCTGTGAGATGTTCATGGAACTGGACAAAGAGAGTCCTATCTTGCGGAAATTGTGTGAATAGCTGACAGAAGAGGTGCGTGTGCTCTGCGAATAGGAGGTGGGATTGTAGAGCGATGAGAGATTGTTCTTCTCGTAAGATTGTGTGGCGAAGTTCACACTGGCAGAGAAAGAACTGTTGGGGGATGACTTAGGGTCTGTTCGATGACTCCATTGCACCTTGAAGTTCTTCTGCACACTATAGTCGGGCATGTTCTTCTCACCATCCTTGGTCACCTGATAATTGAAGTAGAAGTTGCCAGAATATTTGTACCGCTTCTTGTAAGTGGTCTGTGCACCCACGCCCCACGAACCCTTGGTGAAGATTTCGCCTGTCACCTTCAAGTCCATGTAGTCGCTGATGGCAAAGTAATAGCCACCATCACGCAAATAGAAACCACGGGTGAACTCATCACCATAGGTTGGCATGATGAAGCCGCTGGAGTAGGTGCTTGTGATGGGGAAATAGGCAAAGGGAACCGCCAACGGAAGTGGCACATCCTCCACCACGAGCCAGGCAGGACCAGAGAACACGTTCTTGCCAGGACGAACCTTGGCGCGTGACATACGAATATAGAAATGTGGATGTTCTTCATCGCAGGTGGTGTAAGTGCCACCACGCAGATAATACACTCCCTCAGAATCTTTCTTGGATTGTTCAGAAGTCAGGAAACCATCTTCCTGCTCCGTGTAGATATTGGTGATGAAGCCCTTCTTCGTCTTGAAGTTGTAGGACATTGTCTCCGTCTTGTACTCGTCGCTTCCTTCCTTGAACACAGGCTTGCCATACATGTTGCCGATGGAGTCGAGACCATAGGTGGCATAGACGGTGGAGCTGTCCATGTTCATGTGAATATTCTCCGAGGTAAGGTTGATGTTCTGGTACTTCACGTCGGCGTTGCCATACAGATACGCAGTCTTGGTGCCCATGAAGAAAGTCATGGAGTCCTTGGCTGTATAGACCACAGGCGCATCGAGCGCACTCTTTTTCTGTGTTCTGCGGATGGAATCTTCAGCGGCAGCCACAGAATCGTTCCATTGGATGGCTCTCGACTGGTTGGGCTCTATGCCGTGTTCGCGGTCAAAACGTGCTTTGAGGGAATCGAGGTTGAGCAGCAATGAATCAGACTCGGAAATAGGCGTGCTGATCTCTGTGCTGTCAGGCATTTTTTCTCTTTGAATGTCAAAGGTATCCATGTCGGTGCTGTCAACAGCATGATGGCCGACAATCCGAGGTGAGATGCCGACCCGTGGGAAGTTGAAAGCCGTCGTGGAAAGTACGGTAATGAGTACGAGAAAAAACGCTATGAACCTTTGACTTCTCATAAAACGGGGACAAAGGTACGACTTTTTCGGGAAATAATCGGTATATTTATTTTAATAAATACTAATTAGCCGAACCTTTTAGACCATTTAACGAATCGTTCCACTCCATCGTCGCCAAATTTGGAAAGAGAATTAATGGCTTGTTCCAATGTCTTTTCTGTGGTGAGTTTGGTCTTTGAGAAGAATTTGTCGGCATAGCAGATGATTTGCTCCTCAACGGTTTCAGGCAACAAATCCTGATGAGGAACGGGTAAGTTCTGTTTCTCGATTTCCTTTAAGGAAAGACCTGCTCCAGTATGTCTCTCACTCACCCTGGCATGACGAGGGAAACCTTCTGCACGAAGCAATTCCGCACCAATGGGACCATGACTGATGTATGGCTCTGTACCAAAGCAATAGATGCCTGCTGCATCGCATCGGAAAATACCAATGTCGTGCAACATGGCAGCTTCTTCCACAAACTGGCGGTCGGCATTCAGTTCTGGGTGCTGATCCACAATGGCAAGTGCTTTGTCTGCCACTTTTCGGCTGTGCACCATCAAGATGTGCTTCAGCTCGTTGTCCTCTGGGTAGTATTTGTCAATGATTGCTTGATAGTTCATAGATAGAAGTCCTGCGTTAATTGTTTGTATTCTGGAGAGCGGTTGTTTTGGACATCGTAGAGTGTCAGCGTGTTTGTTGCTGAAGACTGCATTTTCGTGCTGAACTCCAGCAGCACCCGATTGAAAGGTTTTCTTTCTGTGGAACGGATGTTCATACGACGAGTCAGGTAGAGTCTGTTCGCCACACAAATGCTGATAAAATCGGAGGCACTTTGGTGGGGAATGATGACACAAAAAAGCCCCTTTCCCGTCAATAATTTTGCAGCATTTTCAACCAAGGTTTCGAAGGGCAAGGAGGTGGTGTGACGTGCATTGTCTCTCGCTGGATCACCTCCTAAAGTATCTTCTGTGTAAAATGGTGGATTTGAAACGATTAAATCAAATTGATTAGAGAAAGAGTTGATGTCCGAAAAATCTTGTTTCTCTATCGAAATTCGTGCTTTGAAAGGCGTGCTTTCCACGTTCTCTTTTGCCTGTTCCAGAGAAGCCTCGTCAATGTCAATTCCCATGATGTTGGCAGCAGGAAATCTTTGCGCCATCATCAGGGCAATTAATCCTGTTCCTGTACCCACATCCAGTATCCTGAATGGGGTGGAAATCGTGTTGAGAATTGAACCTGCCCACGCCCCAAGCAACACACCATCCGTCCCGACCTTCATGGCAGAACGGTCGTGGCGAATGGTGAATTGTTTGAAACGAAAATCGGGAGTAGCCAAGTGCGTTTACTATTTACAGTTTAGTGGCTGGTTAGAACTGGAAATAGTTCTTGGCGTTGTTGTAGGAGATGTCCTCAATCATCTGGTTGACACGCTCTGCTTCATAGCCCACGTATGGCACTTCGCCGTTCTCGATGTCGGTGGCAACAAGGTTGCAGAGAATGCGACGGAAATACTCGTGGCGAGGGTAGGAGAGGAAGGAACGAGAGTCGGTGAGCATACCCACGAAACGGCTCAGCAATCCGAGCAATGAAAGGGCATTCATCTGCTTCGTCATACCGTCTTTCTGGTCGAGGAACCACCAGCCAGAACCCCACTGAATCTTGCCTGGGATGGAGCCGTCTTGGAAGTTGCCCAACATCGTGGCAAGCACCTCGTTGGCACAAGGATTGAGGTTGTAGAGGATGGTCTTTGCCAGTTTTCCTTCCGCATTCAGACGGTCGAGGAACTTTGAGCACTTCTTGGCAGTGTTGAATTCGCCGATGGAATCGAAACCTGTGTCAGGACCGATCAGCTTGAACATCTTGGAGTTGTTGTCGCGAATGGCACCATAGTGGAACTGCTGTGCCCATCCTGCCTCAGCATCCTGAACGCCAAAGATGAACATCATGGCAGACTTGAACTTCAGGATTTCCTCTTGGGTGAGTTCCTTGCCACCATACACCTTGTCGAAGATCGCCTTGATTTCTGCCTCTGTGTAGTCTTCTGCATAGAACTCCTCAATGCCGTGGTCGGAGAGTTTGCAACCCATAGACGCAAAGAAATCGTGACGTGCCTGGATGGCGTCGATGTAGTCGTTGAAGTTATTGATAGACTTGCCACTCACTTCAGAGAGCTTGTCCACGTATGCCTTGAAGTTGGCTGGCACTTCCACAGCCATTGCCTTGTCTGGACGCCATGTGGGCAGCATCTTGGTTTCCATTGTGGGGTCAGCAGCCACTTGCTTGTGGTATTCCAAAGAATCCACAGGATCATCCGTCGTGCAGACCACCTTCACATTGTAGTGCTTCATCAAGCCGCGTGGCGTGAACTTGGGGTCGTTCTTGATTTGTTCGTTGCATTCATCGTAAATCTCACGGGCATTCTCTGGATTCAAGGTCTTGTCGATGCCGAAGGCAGTCTTCAATTCCAGGTGAGTCCAGTGATAGAGTGGATTGCGGAACGTGTAGGGAACGGTCTCAGCCCACTTCTCGAACTTCTCCCAGTCAGAAGTGTCCTTGCCTGTGCAGAAACGCTCTGCCACACCATTGCTGCGCATGGCTCTCCACTTGTAGTGGTCGCCACCCAGCCATATCTGCGTGATGGATTCAAAGCGCTTGTTCTCAGCCACCATCTGTGGCACCAAATGACAATGATAGTCAATGATCGGCATCTTTGCCGCATGTTCGTGATACAACTTCTGTGCAGTTTCACTCTGCAACAGGAAGTTCTCGTCCATAAAAGGTTTCATGAATGATAAATTGTTTGGTTAAATGTTTTGTTGTTGCAAATGTAGGGATAATTTTCTCGCCTCGCAAAAAAATGGGCAAAAACCTATTCCAATAGGCCATAAAATCATGGAAGGCGCCTCATTTCACAATGAGACGCCTTCATTTTCCTTTAGTAGGTACTAGTTTCTAAGGTAAAAAGATTGTTTTCAGGATAACGATGGCAAAGTTAGGGGTTATTTTTGAATAAACAAGTTTTAATAAATGTGTTTTTCAACATAAATCACGTTTTTTCGCCATTTTTATGCGAGAACATGATGGAAACAAGGAAAATTTGTAGTAATTTTGCACCCAATAAGGAAGTGGATGACACATCTTTTATATTTAAAGAACAGAAATCATGTAGGAATACGACCTCGTAGGAATACAATCATTAGAAACAAGTTGACATGAGTGTAGAAAACACAGAAGAGTTGAAGGTTGATGAGGGCAAGAAGGAATCTCTCAACTTTATAGAAGAACAGCTGGTGAAGGATTTGGCTGAAGGTAAGAACGGAGGAAGGATGCAGACACGCTTTCCTCCCGAACCTAATGGCTATCTGCATATTGGACACGCCAAGGCAATTGCCCTTGACTTTGGTTTGGCTCAGAAATATGGTGGTGTTTGCAACCTTCGTATGGACGACACGAATCCTCAGAAGGAAGACACGGAATATGTGGAAGCCATCAAACGTGACATTGAGTGGCTGGGCTTCAAATGGGGCAACATCTACTACGCCAGCGACTATTTCCAGAAGCTTTGGGACTTTGCCGTTGCGCTGATCAAGCAGGGCAAAGCCTATATTGATGAGCAGACCTCCGAACAGATTGCCGAGCAGAAGGGAACGCCCACACAGCCTGGCACCAATTCGCCTTATCGTGACCGTCCTATCGAAGAGAGCTTGCGATTGTTCGAGGAGATGAACTCGGGCAAGATGGAGTCTGGCAAGATGGTGCTGCGTGCCAAGATTGACATGGCAAGCCCCAACATGCATTTCCGCGACCCCATCCTTTATCGTGTGCTGAACATGCCTCATTGGCGTACTGGCAACAAGTGGAATGCCTATCCAATGTATGACTTCACGCATGGTCAGTGTGACTATTGGGAGGGTGTGACCCACTCATGGTGCACACTGGAGTTCGTGAGCCATCGTCCACTCTATGATCTCTTTGTCGATTGGGCAAAGGAAGTGGATGGCAACGACCAGCCAATGGATGACAACCGTCCTCGTCAGACCGAGTTCAACAAATTGAACCTCACCCATATCCTGCTCTCGAAGCGCAATCTCCTCATCCTTGTGAAAGAGGGGATTGTCAAGGGTTGGGACGACCCTCGAATGCCGACTATCTGCGGATTCCGTCGTCGTGGCTACAGCCCAGAAGGTATCCTGGCATTCATTGACAAGATTGGCTACACCAAGTTCGATGCGCTCAACCAGATGTCGCTCTTCGAGTCCGCTGTGCGTGACGACCTCAACAAGCGTGCCCTGCGTGTGAGTGCCGTTGTCAATCCTGTGAAATTGGTCATCACCAACTTCCCAGAGGGGGAGACTGAGGTGTATAATGCCATCAACAATCCTGAGAATGAGGCGGATGGAACCCACGAGATTGAGTTCAGCCGCGAGTTGTGGATTGAGCGTGACGACTTCATGGAAGATGCGCCCAAGAAATTCTTCCGTCTGGGTCCTGGCAAACAGGTTCGTCTGAAGAATTCCTACATCATCCAGTGTCCTGAGAACATCGAGGATTGTGTGGTGAAGGATGCCGAAGGCAACATCATCGAGATTCATGCTGAGTTGATTCCTGAGACCAAGACAGGACAGGCTCACAGCGATATGAAGATCAAGGGAAAGACCATTCATTGGGTGAGCTGCAAGCATTGTCTTGAAGCTGAGGTGCGCAACTATGACCGTCTGTGGATGGTGGAGAATCCTCGCGATGAAGTGGCAAACTATTCCAAGGAGCATGACGATGTGCGTGGCATTGAGGCGATGCGTCCATTCCTCAACCCCAACAGTCTGGAGACGAAGAAAGCCTATGTGGAGAAGTGGCTCGCCACTCGCAAGCCGATGGACTACTTGCAGTTCCAGCGCATTGGCTACTACAATGTGGACCTCGACTCCACACCCGAGCATTTGGTATTCAACCGTACTGTCGGCTTGACCGATGCGTGGAAGAAAATCAACAAGTAATCCTTCATGGCAAAAGACTATTTTCAATCAAAGGAGTTCAAAGACCTGCTGAAGTCTTACGAGGAGCAGTTGGAACAGGGCAAGAGCATCTATCTGGATGCTGACGACTTTGCCGATATCGCCGACTACTACCTCGGCATGGACAAGCCGCTCAAGGCGTTGGAAGTGCTGGGACAGGGTCTTTCGATTCATCCCGACGATGAGGTGCTGATGATTGTGCTGAGTGCCACTTACATCTACCAGCGAGAGTACGACAGGGCGGAGAATGTGCTGAACAGCCTCGATGCCTCCAACTCCGATGTGAAGTATCAACTGGCGCAATTGCAATATGCCAAGTATGACAACGTGAAGAAGGCAGAGAAGATTTGGCGTGAATGGATGAAGCTCGAGAATGGTTCTGACCCTTCCGAAGAACAGCGACGCGAGACCTATATTCACATCATCTCCTCGCTGATAGAGCTGCGAGGTTTGGGACGCAACGTGAAAGACTTCGATGTGGATGCCACTCGCCGCTGGATCAGGGAATATATCGACACCTTCACACCGCTGGGCAGGTATGACGAAGACGTGCAGCTTGCCGATATCTGCCGCGACAATGACTTGGCAGACCTCATGGGTGAAATTCTCACCCAGGTGCTGGAGGAACAGCCTTACCTGCCCAAGGGATGGTCTAACCTTGCCTTGGCGCAATATATGGTGCAGAACTACGACCAGGCGCTGGAGTCATGCGATTTCGCTCTGGCAGTTAATCCCAACGATCTCGAGGCGCTGCTCACGAAGGCGCATATCTATCATATTCAGGGAGAAAAGAAACTCGCCGTCCCCGTGTTCAAGGAGTATCTGAACAAGGGTGGGGAAGCCGTGCAGATCATTCCCTATGCCGATTCCCTGTTTGAGACGGGCGAGCGGGCACAGGCAATTGCTGAGTTGGAATGGCTGTGCAATTATTATGACAATCGCCGGATGGAGGCTGTCACGAAATATCAGCAAGCATCAAAGACGATGCCAGCTGATAGTGCTGAGCTGAAGGCAGAGAAAGAAACGTTTGACGAGGTGCTCGACCTCCACAAGCGCATCCTTTCCGATATCAGCGACCTCTTCCATCACAACGAGTGCTACGATGAGAGCATCGCCGTCAACGAACGTCTCACGAAGGCAGATCCTCACGACTCCGAAGCCTATTTCATGCTGGGCATCAACCATCTGGCAATGGCTCGCTACGAGGTGGCATCCAAGAATTTCGCCCTTGCCCTGCAATGTGCGCCCGATCAGGTGATGATGGGCATCGACATCGCACTCACTTTCGTGCTCAACAACTTCGACAAGTTTGCCCTCGAGGTGCTCAATGCCGTCAGTCAGATCGCCCCCAGCAGCAACAGCCCCTATGCCAAGAACATTCCGGCTGCCAAGTCGCTCACTTACCTGAAACTCGGACACAAGGATCAGTTCCTCAAGAACTTCCAGACGGCATGCAACGACACGCCCGACCTGGTTCAGAAAGTCTATGAGGGTTACTTCCCCAAGAATGTGCCAGTGGCTCAATGGAGCGACTATGCCGTCAAGCACATCGACACGCTCATGAGCAAGCTCAGGAACGAGAACATCATGTTGCACGACTTTACATAGAAGAAAACAAACAACACATATTATATGATACGTAACAAATTCAAGGGGTTGGGCATTGCGCTCGTCACTCCTTTCACAAAAGAAGGTCAGGTGGATTTCACCGCACTCCGCCGCCTGCTCGATTATCAACTCTCCAACGGCATCGACTTCATCTGTCTGTTGGGCACAACGGCTGAAACCCCAACGCTCTCTGCCGAGGAACGCCAGCAGGTGAAAGACCTTGTCGTGGAGAAAGTCAACGGACAGGTTCCCATCCTCATGGGATGCGGAGGCAACAACACCGCCGCTGTGGTGGAACAGATTCAGACAGGCGACTTCAAGGGCATCGAGGGCATCCTCAGTGTTTGTCCTTACTACAACAAGCCCTCTCAGGAAGGACTCTATCAGCACTTCAAGGCCATTGCCGCAGCTGCAGCCACTCGCAACCTCTCCGTGGTGCTTTATAACGTGCCAGGACGTGTGGGCGTGAACATGACCGCAGAGACCACGCTCCGTCTTGCTAATGAATGCGAGAACATCGTTGCCATCAAGGAGGCTTCAGGCAACTTCACCCAGATAGACGACATCATCAAGAACAAGCCCGACAACTTCGACGTGATTTCAGGCGACGATGGCATCACCTTCCCGCTCATCACGCTCGGAGCCGTCGGTGTCATCTCCGTCATCGGCAACGCGCTGCCCAAGGAGTTCAGCCGCATGGTGCGCCTCGCCCTGAATGGTGACTATCAGAATGCGCTCACCATCCACCACAAGTTCACCGAGCTGTTCAAGCTCCTCTTCGTTGATGGCAACCCTGCTGGCGTGAAGGCGATGCTAAATTCAATGGGACTCATAGAAAACGAACTTCGTCTTCCACTCGTCCCATCGAGAATTTCCACATTTGAAAAGATTTCTGCCATCATCAAGGAACTTAACATCAAGTGCTAAGCTCTTGGTGCGTGTCACTTCGAGGCTGGTGTGCAGATGATGATGCCCACCGAGTTCTCAGGCATGGTGACATCTAACGTGCCCCTCATGCTTCCTAACTTTTGAGTTTGTGGCGTGATGGCTTCATGATAGCTGAATGATGCATCCATATCGGGGTGGCTGGAATAATAGTTCTGGTCACCCTGATTCTTGATGCTGGTGTCGTGCGAGGTGATGAACTCCATCTCTGCTGCATAGGCTGCATCGGTCTTCAGGTTGATGCTCACCAGCTTGTCCTTGTCCTCGGCATTCACGAACTTGATATACACCTTGCCCGTCTTCGTGTCGATGGTGGAAGAGGTGTAAACCTTCGCGTCAGCCTCGTTGCCCTTCATCACGTCGTTGTGCTTCAGGGCTCTGTTGCCAGCCACGGAGAAGAGCTGCTGGTAGTAGTAGTTGGTGGTGCGCCACAGACCTCGGTTGTCGAACCAGATGAGGTTGGCTCCCCACTTGTTGTAACCCTTCTTGCAGAAGAGTGGGGCATAGGCAGCCATCGCCACCATGTCGGAATTGCGCTCCAGGCTCAGCCAGTAGGCAGCTTCAGCCAGCGTGGAATGGTAGGCGTTGTTGGTGCCGTTGTTGGCAAACTCTCCTACAAACACACGGGTGGGTTTGCTGCGGTCGTAGGTCAGTCCCTCGCTTCCTCGCTTGGCACCTGGCGCATAGCGGTTGCCCTGGCTGAAGAACCAGTCGTCACCCTTGTAGTAGTGTTCATCCACATAGGTGTCAGGATATTTCGAGTCAATCTCGGCATAGTTGGCATTGAACTCGCGCCCTGCATCACTTGCACCAGCCGTTGACACGATGATGATGTCGGGATATTG
>Ga0310786_10007078_pt1 | contig 14728 bp, 14 predicted proteins | sample AusTroGonzalo_MG_FD_203881 | JGI IMG/M metagenome (GOLD analysis project Ga0310786, IMG submission 203881) | Bovine rumen microbial communities from tropical cattle in Woodstock, Queensland, Australia - Gonzalo_03 (v2) (version 2) | ecosystem: Host-associated > Mammals > Digestive system >... | reverse complement strand
AGACGACCTGCGAGAAGCCAGTTCAATCTTCATTACCGAGGGACTCTCTGCCTCCGGGTCTATAACCAAAAGCCGCGACGTGAATACTCAAGCTGTTTTCTCACTCCGTGGAAAACCTCTCAACAGTTACGGTCTTACCAAGAAAGTAGTTTATGAAAACGAAGAGTTCAACTGTCTGCAGTCTGCGTTGAACATAGAAGAAGGCCTTGACGAACTACGTTACAACAAAGTCATAATAGCCACGGATGCTGATGTTGACGGAATGCACATCCGCCTTCTCATGCTCACATTCTTCCTCCAGTTCTTCCCTGACCTCGTCAAAAAAGGCCACGTATATATTCTCCAAACGCCTCTCTTCCGAGTGAAAAACAAGAAAGAAACTCGCTATTGCTACTCCGAAGAAGAACGAATACAGGCAATTGAGGACCTGAAACCCGCGCCTGAAATAACCCGATTTAAAGGATTGGGAGAAATCTCTCCAGACGAGTTCAAGGGATTTATTGGCAAAGAAATACGCCTTGACCAGGTGACGCTCCGCAAAGAAGACGCGGTCTCTGACCTCATGGAGTTTTACATGGGTAAGAACACTACTGAGCGCCAGAACTTCATCATTGGAAACCTCAAAATAGAGGAAGACAAAGTGGATTAAACTGTTTCTCTTTCATTTTGGACTTAGAGGGTTTACTAATATTAGCGGCGTTTCTTGTATTGGGTCTCATAACACTCGTGCTAACCGAATGGCGCGAGCGAAAACGGACAAAAGCGCAAAAAGAAAATCCACAGGCAGACCGCATGATTCGCGTGCCCGTGGATGATGCTTGCTGTGGCAGACACCTCGTTTGTGAACGCGAAAGCCTACTCACAACAAAACCTGAAATAGTCTATTACGACGACGAAGAACTTGACCGCCTCGCTAATATTCCTACCGAAAACTACTCGGATCAGGATTACCGCGACTTAAACGAAGTGTTCTCAACACTTCAAGAAAAAGATGTAGCCGGTTGGCTACGCAGTTTGCAATTACGCAACATAGCATTACCCGATGAACTTAAGGACGAGGCGTTGATGGTTGTCGCCGAACGACGTACCAAAGCAAACAACAACCCAAAAACAAACTGAGCAGGCCTGCCCACCATGTATCTCCACTGCCAAAAGTATCGATGGAATCGTCGTTTATCACACCTTTCTCCTCTAAATAGTAGCACCCGACTGCAATAGTATTGTTGGTGAAATGTGCCAACATTGGTACATAGAGCGAGCCTGTCATACACAACAGATAACCCAACATAGCGCCCAACAACATACGTGGAATGAAACCATAGAACTGAAAGTGAAAAGCGGAGAAAATAAACGCTGTAACCCAAATGGCTGCGTGCGTGCGCCCGCGCAAGCGATTATTATAAGGTCCCGCTGTCCCTTGATCGAACAAACCCTGGCACGTTCCGCGGAAGCACATCTCCTCGCCTATGGCAGGTAAAACAGCCATAATAAACAGGTTCAACAACAATTGCGGAATAGTGTCGGCTCGGGCAAACATTTTCGTCAATTCATCCGTAGCTTCTTCTTGTCTCTTGAGCATTTGCTCCAGTTCTTCCAGCCAATCTGGTAGTACAACCTGTTGATTCATTGCGCTCAGCATATTGATAGCCGGCACAAAAACAACCATCATCAATGGTACCAACAATGCCGTTTGCCACGACATACCTTTGTCCATATGAAGCCAACTCAGAGGGTTGTCCGACCAAAGCCATGCCGCCACAAGCGAAGGAATAATGAACAAAACAAATGTCTGAATGGCCTGCAAGGTCTTCATTGCTGCAACGGACGGATAAGGTCCTGCCACCTTGTTCCAAATGAACAACGTAGGAATGGTAAAAAGCAAAATTAGTCCGAACCACGTCAGCAGTTTTACAAACGTGTTTTTGCTAGCAAGTTTTCCCGATAGTTTCATATTCCATAAAAAATTTCTGCAAAGTTACAAATAAATTTGCATTTTTCCAAAAGAAAACGAGAGAAGTTGATTTTTTTTGCCAAAAAGTTTGCACAATTCAAAAAAAACCACTACCTTTGCGGCCGTTTTCGCGAAAAAATGTGTACGAATGAGTAAAAATTTAGTCATAGTAGAGTCTCCTGAAAAAGCGCGAACTATCGAACGCTTCCTTGGAAAAGAATATCATGTACTCCCTTCAAAAGGGCATGTACGCGACATCGAGGGCATAGGGAAAAACAGTATGGGTATTGACCTCCAAAATGGTTATAAACCCAACTATGTAATGGAAGAAAGTAAAGCGCGACTCGTACAAAGCCTCAAAACCGAAGCACAAAAGGCAGACACTGTCTGGCTCGCATCCGATGAAGACCGCGAGGGAGAAGCCATTGCCTGGCACCTGAAAGAAGTACTGGGACTTGACCCAGGAAAGACCAAACGTATTGTATTTCACGAGATAACGCCCACTGCTATCCAAAACGCTATTGAGAACCCGCGTGACATAGATTACAACCTTGTCAATGCACAACAGGCGCGTCGCGTCATGGACCGCATTGTAGGATTCGAACTCTCGCCTGTACTTTGGCGCAAGATAACCACGGGCCTTAGTGCCGGACGTGTGCAATCTGTCGCTGTACGTCTTATAGTGGAGCGCGAGCGAGAGATAGAAGAGTTCCAGACAGCGGCTTCCTACCGCGTCATGGCTGATTTCATAACCAAAAATGCAGAAGGCGAAGATATTCTTCTCAAGACAGAACTCTCTCACCGCTTTGCAACGAAAGAGGAAGCCTTGACCTTTTTGCAGCAGTTCCGTGCAGCCGATTACACCGTATGCGATGTACAACGCAAGCCAGGAGTTAAGTCGCCGGCACCGCCTTTCACAACCTCTACACTCCAACAGGAAGCTGCGCGGAAACTCCATTTCCCTGTTGCCAAGACCATGCGAGTGGCGCAGGCTCTCTACGAGGCCGGTAAGATTACCTATATGCGAACTGACTCTGTGAACCTCTCTACACTTGCTATCTCTACTGCAAAAAACGAGGTGCTTGACCTGTACGGGAGCGCCTACCACAAAGCGCGTAACTATAAGACGGGCACGAAAGGAGCTCAAGAGGCGCACGAAGCAATTCGTCCCACATATTTCAACAAACGCACCGTTTCAGGCTCTGTTGAAGAGAAAAATCTCTACGAACTCATTTGGAAACGCGCGTTGGCTTCTCAGATGGCAGATGCTAAAATTGAGACAACCCGCATTGAAGTGGCATGTCCCGACTCGCCTTACACTTTTATAGCCTCCGGTGAAGTGGTACTCTTCGATGGTTTTATGCGTGCCTACGTGCAATCCTCCGACGAAGATGAAAAAGCAGCACGTCAACTTCCGTCGCTCAGTGTGGGTCAGCCTATGAAAGTCAAGGAAGTAGTGGCGCAGGAAACTTTCACCAAAGCTCCGCAACGCTATACAGAGGCATCTCTCGTCAAGAAAATGGAAGAGCTCGGCATAGGACGTCCTTCCACCTATGCGACTATCATCGAGACTATTCAGCAACGTCATTACGTAGAGCGCGGGAGTATTCCCGGTAAAAAGCATGAGTTCAATGTCCTGACTCTCAAGAACGGCAAGATTTCCGATAAACAGAAGTCAGAAATGATAGGCGCTGACAGTGGAAAACTGCTCCCGACGGATATGGGACGTGCTACCAATGACTTTCTCGTGCATGAATTCCCGGACATCCTCAATTACGACTTCACCGCCAAGGCAGAAGAGGACTTCGACCAAATTGCAGAAGGGCAGGCCGACTGGGTCCAGGTGGTCGACAAGTTCTACCATCCGTTCCACGCTTCAGTAAAAGACGTAGAACCTGGTAAAATAGAGGCTCGCGAACTCGGTAAAGACCCTGTTACGGGCAAGCCTGTTTTTGCACGCATCAGCAAAAACGGTCCGATGGTTCAACTCGGTAGTGCCGAAAGTGAAGAGAAACCGCTTTTTGCCTCACTCCACAAAGGGCAGTCCATCTTTACAATTACATTAGAAGAGGCTTTGGCACTATTCGAACATGCATTGCCTTACACTCTCGGCGAAAAAGCCGGCAAGGAAATCGTCGTTGGAAAGGGGAAATATGGACCTTACCTGCATTACGATGATCAATACGTGAGTATACCAAAAAACATCGACCCGTTGCAAATAACGATGGAAGAGGCCGAAAAACTGCTTGAAAACCGCGAAACAGCTTCTGCTCCTATCCATGAGTTCGGTGACATCCGCGTCCTTAACGGACGCTACGGCGCATACATCAAGCAAGGAGAAAACAACTACAAAATCCCTCGTGGTACCAAGGTCGAAAAACTCACCCGTGAGCAGTGCGAAGAGATTATAAAAAATGCAGAAAGTGCTCCAAAAAAGACCGTTTTTAGGCGTAAGAAATAGTTTTTTGCTCCTAAAAATAGGACAAAAGTGCATTATTTAGCATTTTTCTGCCCAAAAATTTGGTCAATTCAAAAAAAAGCAGTACCTTTGCACTCGCTTTCGGATAATAACGAAAACTCGAGAAGTAGCGCAGTTGGTAGCGCACTACGTTCGGGACGTAGGGGTCGGGCGTTCGAGTCGCCTCTTCTCGACGAAAGGATGGTCCGCAAGACCATCCTTTTTGTTTTAATAATAAATCTGTTTTATATTTTAAGACAATGAAAAAGAGTCTCTTTTTAGCAGTTTTGTGTTGTTTCTTCGTTGCCTTTGCTCTTACATCCTGTGCTCCTGACGTTCATATGCAAGCCATTTATGGCATAGGTATTCACTCTGAGCGTGCTTCCGGTGATGATTTCTTCAAATTCTGCAACTATCTGCGTGAGAAACAAGTGCCCTTCGATGGCGATGAGAGCATCGTAATCTTTGAAGGCAAGAGCCAGAAAGACTGCGACAAGAAAGCTGTTGAGTTCTTCAACCAGCAGGCTGCCAAGTTGTCCTACGAAGAGGTAGCAACACTCCTCCAGTATCCGAACGATTTCTACGTAGAATATTCTATTGTCGCCTCGAAAAAAAGTCCGGATGAAGAGACCCGCACCCTTGGAGCTTGGATATATCCGAAACCTGAGAAATAAAAGAACCGTGCCACGACTTAAGGCACATAATAGCCACTTAAAAATCAACTACAATGAAGTACACTTGTAATGTTTGCGGATGGGAGTACGACCCCGAAGTGGGAGCTCCTGAAGCCGGTATTGAACCCGGAACACCATGGGAAGAAGTTCCCGAAGATTTTGTTTGTCCCCTTTGCGGAGTAGGTAAAGAAGATTTCTCACCTGCCGAGTAATTACACAGCCGACCCACACGTCGGCTGTTTTTCATTCTTTTTTGCTATTATTGGTTTGAGATTTGATTATATGAAGCGATTATCTTATGTTTTTGCGCTGACTTTATTAGCCGGACTGGTACTAACAAGTTGCGCATCGAAGCAAAACAATGTAGAATCCGAAATGGATAGTAGTGGTTTTGTGAACATCACCGACGTAGTGCCTGACGTGATTCTCGAAATTCGTTACTACAGTACCTACAACTTTGTAGGCGAGCGTATAGACGGCTACGAGCAACCCATGGCGCTTCTTACCAAAGAGGCTGCCGATTCACTCAAAGCAGTGAATGACGACCTGATGAATCAAGGTTATAGGTTGAAAATCTACGACTCATATCGTCCGCAACGTGCAGTGGATCACTTTGTTCGCTGGGCAGAGGCTATAGATGACACACTCATGCGACAAGTGTTTTACCCCAACGTGGACAAGTCGCGTCTCTTCAAAGAAGAGTACATAATGGCACGTAGTGGCCACACCCGTGGTTCCACTGTGGATCTGACACTTGTTCATGCGTTCACGGGTAAAGAAGTGGACATGGGCGGCGTGTTCGATTGGTTCGGAAACGAGTCGCATCCCGACTATTGTGGCAATCCCGAGACGCTCGAATACACCGGCGGCGAGTTGACACCGGAACAGTTTAACAATCGTATGGTGCTTCGCATGGCGATGATTCGTCATGGTTTCAAAACCATCGATAGTGAGTGGTGGCATTTTACCCTCGAGAACGAGCCTTATCCTGACACATATTTCAATTTTCCCGTCCGTCAGCTCTGAAAATGTAACTTTTTTAACAAAAAGTTTGGTAATGTCAGAAAAAAGCAGTACCTTTGCACCCGCAAATAGTAACGTGTAAGGAATATTGCCGAATAAAAGGAAAATAATCAACGACCCGGTGCATGGGTTTATCAGAATTCCGAACGACTTGCTCTTCGATATTCTGCAGCACCCGTATGTGCAGCGCCTCGGACGTATTAAGCAACTGGGAGTAAGTAACTTTGTCTATCCCGGTGCTGTCCACACGCGCCTGATGCACTCAATCGGTGCAATGCATCTCACTCACGAGGCCATACGCAACTTGTGCGAGAAATGTATAGCGATTTCCGATAATGAACGCACCGCAGTCATGGCCGCCATGTTGCTCCATGACGTGGGTCACGGACCTTTCTCACATGTACTGGAAAATACGCTGGTTCAGGGTGTTACTCATGAGGAAATATCGCTCCTAATGATGGAACAGATTAATCGCGACCTCACTCGAAATGAACAACCGAACTTGCAAGGCGAAATAGATCGTCCGCTTGATGAGGCCCTTGCTATTCTACGCAACAAATATCCGCGCCACTTTCTACATCAACTGATTTCCAGTCAGTTGGACATGGATCGCATGGATTACCTATGTCGCGACTCTTTCTTCTGTGGCGTCACGGAAGGTAGCATTGCTTCTGAACGACTCCTCAAGATGCTCAACGTGAGCGGTGACAAACTGGTCATAGACCACAAAGGCATTTACTCTGTTGAAAAATTCCTTGTTGCAAGGCGCCTGATGTACTGGCAGGTGTATCTACATAAAACTAGTGTTGCGGCCGAACAGGTCCTCATCAAACTCCTCTCCCGCGCCAAAGAACTCGCGCAGCAGGGAGCGAACATCTTCGGCACACCAGCGCTTCGTTATTTCCTCTACAACAATGTGAAGCGGGAGGATTTCCAACTCGGTAGTGAGGCTATGCGAATGTATGCACTGCTGGACGACACTGATATCCAAAGTGCAATGAAAGTGTGGATGAAATCGGAAGATGTGGTACTCTCAAAGTTGGCCGAGGCATACACCAACCGTCGTCTTTTCAAATCTGTGGTGGATGCGCCGAACTCGCTGCCGGACGAACTTCGCAAGCGCTATATGACGCGCTTCGGTATTAGTGCGCATGAGGCAGAGTATTTCTTTTCGGAACATACTATTACTTCCCACACGTACTCAGCTGCTGATGACCAGATAGACATTCTCTATCCGAATGGCGAGATTCGCAACATAGCAGACGCCAGCGACATGTGGAGCATGGCGGCATTGACACACAAAGTGGAACGAAACTACATATACTACTATCAATGAAATTGACTTTTACAGCAGAGCAAATTGCCGGACTTTTGGGCGGTGAGATTCGCGGCGATAAAAACGTGACGGTCAGCGACGTGGCCGGCATTGAGGAAGCACGCGAGGGCACGCTCTGTTTTTTGAACGACGAGAAATATGTACATTATCTGTCCGAGACAAAGGCGTCTATCGTGCTGATGAGCAAATCGCTCGCGTTCGAAGGAACGACGCATGCTACGCTTATTCTCGTGGACAACGCTCGTGCTGCAGTGGCTACGCTTCTGGGAATGGTTAGCGAAGTTATGCACCCGCGCAAGAAAGGCATAGAGCAGCCCTGCTTCATTGCTGAAGGCGTGGAGATTCCAGAAGACGCATATATAGGGGCCTATTCGTATATCGCATCCGGTGTACAACTTGGAAAAGGAGTTCAGATTTACCCGCAGTGTTATCTTGGCGAAAACATACGAATCGGTGACAACTGCATCCTCTACGCCGGCACAAAGGTCTATTACAATTGCATCGTGGGCAACGATTGCATCCTTCATGCAGGTGCTGTGATAGGTGCTGATGGCTTCGGCTTCGAACCCGATGAAAACGGCATAAATCAGAAGATTCCACAAATAGGCAATGTGATCATCGAAGATGACGTGGAGATTGGAGCCAACAGTTGTATTGACCGTGCCATGATGGGCACGACACGCGTCTCGAAGAATACCAAAATAGACAACCTTGTACAAATCGGACACAACTGCGAAGTAGGCGAATCATCCTTCCTCTGCGCGCAAGTAGGTCTGGCCGGTACTACCAAAGTGGGGAAACATTGCATCATGGCCGGACAGGTGGGTGCCGCCGGACACCTCTCTATCCCTGACAATACTATCCTCGGTGCGCAGTCAGGTGTAGCTGGAACTATCCGCAAACCTGGTATGTATATGGGCTCGCCTGCCATTGATGCAGCCGTATGGCGCCGCGCTTCCGTGGTCTATAAAAACTTGCCGGAGATGTGGGCGAAAGTGAACGAATTAAGCAAAGAAAATGAAACAAAAGACAATAGGAAATAAATTTGAGTTTGCAGGCAAAGGGCTTCACACGGGCTTGAAGATTCATGCCACATTCTTGCCGGCTGAACCGAATACAGGACTTCGTTTCTGCCGTGTGGACCTGCCGGACAAACCCTGCTATGAAGCTCGAACTGAATACGTGAGTTGTACTGAACGCGGCACCGTGCTCGAAAACGGAGTGTGGCGTATTAGCACATTAGAGCACGCACTGTCAGCGCTTTATGCAATGGGTATAACGAACTGCCTCGTTGAACTCGATGCGCCCGAGATGCCGATTCTGGATGGCAGTGCCGCACCATTCGTGGAAGCTATTCTTCGTGCCGGTATAGTTGAACAGGAAGCCGAGGCCAAGACTTATGTGGTCAAAGAGCGAGTGCTCTATATGACCGAAAACGGCTCCGAATACATCATTGAACCTGCTGAAAAGGAAGAATTCAAAGTGGGAATCTCCTTCCCCGGAAAAATCCTCCATGACCAGACGGCAGAACTGACCAACTTGTTAGACTATCCCGCTGAGATAGCCTCCGCACGTACTTTCTGTTTTGTGCGAGAAATAGCCTATTTGCTCGGACGTGGACTTATCAAAGGTGGCGACCTGGAAAATGCACTCGTCATATATGAGTATCCTATTCCGCAAGAGCAAATGGACCAACTGACCGACGCACTCGGACAGCCGAGACAGAATGCCGGCAAGCTTGGATACCTCTCGCCGCTCAAGTACGAAAACGAGCCCGCACGACACAAACTTCTCGATTTAATCGGCGATTTCGCACTCCTCGGCGTACGTCTGCAAGGCAAAATTACTGCCTTCCGTCCCGGACATGGTCCCAATACACAATGTGCACGCTTTCTCACGGAGAAGTTCAAGCTATGAGAACCATAACATCACCATAACATCAAGCAAACAGCATGATATCAAATTTAGCATATGTTCATCCGGACGCCAAGATAGATGCAACCGCTGAAATCGGTCCGTTTGCGTACATCGAAGACAACGTAGAAATTGGCGCAGGAACTGTCGTAATGGCTAATGCCAGTATCCTACATGGCGCACGTGTTGGCCGCAATTGTCGCATTTTCCCTTCGGCCGTTGTTGGGGCCATCCCGCAGGATTTGAAGTTCAAAGGCGAGGAGACAATTGCCATCATTGGCGACAACACAACGATTCGTGAGTGTGCCACCGTACATCGCGGCACGGCCAGCAAGGGCCAGACTATTGTGGGAAACAACTGCCTCATTATGGCCTACAGCCACGTCGCACACGACTGTCTCCTCCACGACAATATCATTATGAGCAACGCCGTACAATTGGCCGGCGAAGTAATTGTAGAAGACTTTGCCATCATCGGCGGCGGCACACTTGTTCATCAGTTCAGTCACATTGGTGCGCACGTCATGATACAAGGCGGTAGCCGCGTCAATAAGGATATTCCGCCATTTGTCATAGCTGCACGTGAACCGATTCAGTACTGTGGTATTAATAGTATTGGACTGAATCGCCGCGGCTTTACCCGTGAACAAATAAACGCCATTCAGGATACGTACCGCCTGATTTACAGTCCGCTCTACAACACTACCCAAGCGTTGGAACATGCAGCAATGGAGTTGCCTGAGAGTCCCGAACGTGACCTCATTATCGATTTCATCAAGGATTCACCGCGAGGTATTGTTAAAGGTGCAATCTAACTTTTATTAGACCCATTAGACTTATAATAAATCAATCATATGGACGAAGTACAAGAGAAATCGCTCAACTTTATCGAGCAGATTGTAGAGAAAGACATTCAAGAAGGAGTCAACGACGGACGTATTCAAACTCGTTTTCCGCCCGAGCCTAATGGATATCTCCACATAGGACATGTCAAGGCTATCTGTATGGACTTTGGAATTGCCGAGAAGTACAACGGCGTCTGCAACCTGCGTTTCGACGACACCAACCCCGTTAAAGAGGATACAGAGTATGTAGATTCCATCACACAGGACATTCGTTGGATGGGCTTCAATTGGGGTAATATTTACTACGCCAGTGACTATTTCGACAAACTCTACGAACTGGCAATTCTTTTCATTAAAGCAGGTAAAGCCTACGTTGATGAGCAAACTGCCGAACAAATTGCCGAGCAAAAGGGTACGCCGACAGAACCCGGAAAAGCTTCTCCGTTCCGCGACCGTCCTATCGAAGAGAACCTTCGTCTCTTCGAGGCTATGCAGCGTGGTGAGATTGAGGATGGCAAAATGGTACTACGCGCAAAGATAGATATGGCAAATCCCAATATGCACTTCCGTGACCCAATTATGTATCGCGTCATTACCACGCACCCGCACCACCGTACAGGTCGCAAATGGAACGTCTATCCGATGTACGACTTCGCCCACGGGCAGAGTGACTACTTTGAAGGCGTGACGCACTCTATCTGTACGCTTGAGTTCGTTGTACACCGTCCGCTCTACGACTATTTCATTGACGAGATGCTTCATCTTTCCAAGCCGGAGGACTGGGGAGCTCCTGCCAACAGCCGTCCCCATCAGTACGAGTTCAATCGCCTGAACATCACCTACACTGTGATGTCCAAGCGTAAGATGCTTCAACTCGTCAAGGAAGGTCTCGTTCGCGGTTGGGACGACCCGCGTATGCCGACAGTCTGCGGACTTCGTCGCCGCGGTTACACACCTTCCGCTATTCGCTCCTTCATCAACAAAATAGGTTATACCAAGGTGGAAGGCATGATAGATTTGGGACTTTTGGAACACACGATTCGTGAAGATTTGAAAGAAACCGCTCCACGCGTTTGTGCAATCTTCGACCCCGTAAAATTGGTTCTCAACAACTACGACGGAAAGGAGATAATTACCGCGCAAAATATCGATGGAATCGATGCTTTGGGCACGCGCGAGATGCAGTTTGGCAAAGAACTATGGATAGAGCGCGGTGATTTCATGGAGGATGCTCCGAAGGACTTCTTCCGTCTCAGCCCTGGCGGACGTGAGGTCCGACTCAAGAACGCGTACATCATTCAGGCAACCGGTTGCGACAAGGATGCAGACGGCAATATAACTACTGTTTGTGCCAACGTGGACCTGAACAGTAAGTCCGGTACGGAAGGAGGAAACCGTAAGACCAAGTCCACTATCAACTGGGTGGAATTCTCAAGTGCCATTGATGCTGAAGCGCGTCTTTACGACCGTCTTTTCGCGTGCGAAGACCCCTCGGCCGAGGAAGGCGACTTCCGAGACTTGCTCAACCCCGACAGCTTAAAGATAGTGAACTGCAAGGTGGAAGGCGCACTACGCAAAGAGATGCATACACCCGTTTGTGATGAAGGAATACCTCAATGTAACCACTACCAGTTCCTCAAGCAGGGATACTTCGTGGTGGACCCCGATACGACCGCAGACCATCTTGTCTTCAATCGCACCGCGAGCCTGAAGGACAATTGGAAAAAGTAGTAAGGTTTGCAATACGAGCCTCACATAGAACAGCGGGACGGCAAGGATTATATCCTTTGCATCTGGAGGCGGAAATACGTTCGCCTCACGCCGGAAGAGTGGGTACGGCAGAATTTTCTCCATGCGTTGGTCGAGGATTTTGGCTATCCGCAGTCTCTTATTTCCGTGGAAGCGTCTATTCTTGTGGGCGAAGTGAAGAAGCGCTGTGATGCTATAGTCTATAACGCGGCGCAACAACCGCTTTGCATCCTGGAGTTCAAAGCACCGACGGTTACACTCTCGCAGCGAGTTTTCGATCAAGTAGCTGTCTATAATCGTCGGGTAGGAGTGCGCTATTTCTTCCTTTCAAACGGCAAAACGCATAGAGCTTGCAGAGTGCTGGAGAGTAGATACGAACTATTACCCAACATACCTCTATACTCAGAACTATGTCAGAACACGTAATAGAACTCAATGACGCATTGGACACCGCTACGTTCTATGGCGTCAACAACCAAAACATCACTTGTCTCAAAAACATGCACCCGAAAGTGCGTGTTGTTGCACGCGGCTACCACCTCAAAGTGAGTGGAAGCGCCGATGAAATCGGTTCTTTTGAAAAAGATTTGCGCAAGGTGGAGCAGTTCTGCATAGAGAACAACACGCTTACGGAAGAAATCATACTGGATATTATCAAAGGCGAGCAACCTGTAGCATTCCGTCATGACAATCTTATTCTGCACGGAGTGAACGGCAAGTCTATTCTCGCACGTACTCCCAATCAGCAGAAACTCTTCACGGACTTCGACAAGCATGACCTTCTATTTGCCGTTGGACCAGCCGGCTCGGGCAAGACCTATATAGCTATTGCGCTTGCGGTGCGTGCCCTTAAAAACAAAGAAGTGCGGCGCATAATTCTCTCCCGACCTGCCGTAGAGGCTGGCGAAAAACTGGGCTTTTTGCCCGGGGACATGCGCGAGAAAATAGACCCCTATCTCCAACCGCTCTATGACGCACTCCAAGACATGATTCCCGCACCCAAATTGGAAGAATACATGGAAAAAGGCGTTATTCAGATTGCGCCGCTGGCTTTCATGCGTGGGCGCACATTAAGCGATGCTGTAGTCATTCTCGACGAAGCACAGAACACCACAATTCCGCAAATCAAAATGTTCCTGACACGTCTCGGCCTTGGCGGAAAGATGGTTGTCACGGGAGACTTAACACAAGTGGACCTCCCGCGAAGCATGCGTTCCGGACTTCGTGACGCACTCGAAAAACTCGATGGAATCGAAGGAATCAGCACGGTTCACTTTAATCAAAAAGATATCGTTCGCCATCCGCTTGTCCAACGAATTGTGGACGCATACGATAAAGCAAGAAATGAAGAGTAGGATGGTCATAGCGCTTGAAGTTTGCCTCTGCCTGGCCGGCTGTGGCGAGCGATATGTGCCCAAACCTTACGGCTACTTCCGCATCGACTTGCCGGAACATACGTACCAAGTCTTCCGCGAGGCCGATTATCCATACTCATTTGAATATTCCTCTATAGCGGTAATTCGTCCGAAACAGGAAGTTGACGAGCATTTTTGGCTTGATGTCTATTACCCCTGTTTCGACGCACGCATTCATTGCAGTTACAAGCCCGTACAACGTAATTTGCGTGAACTTTCGGCGGATGCGCAGGATTTTGTATTCAAACATGCCGGGAAAGCTTCCGCCATTCCCGAACAGGGCTACGAAAATCCCGAAGCACATGTTTTCGGCGTTTATTACGAACTCCACGGCAACACCGCTTCACCCTATCAGTTTTACCTGACAGACTCCGTTGCGAACTTCTTTCGCGCTGCAGTCTATTTTAATGCCAGGCCTAACCAGGATTCTCTTGCGCCGATAATCGACTATCTCAGCGCAGACGTGCACACATTCATCGAGACGTTCCAATGGCAATAGATGACGAGAAATATATGCGAATAGCGCTGCAGGAAGCAGAGGAGGCGCTCCGTAGGAATGAAATTCCAATCGGTTGTGTAATCGTGTCGGAGGGAAGGATTCTTGGTCGCGGGCACAATCTCACTGAGACCTTGCATGACGTTACTGCTCATGCCGAGATGCAAGCTATTACTGCTGCTACTCAAATGCTCGGGGGCAAGTACTTGCAGGATTGCACGCTCTATGTGACTATCGAACCTTGCGTGATGTGCGCAGGAGCACTCGGGTGGGCGCAAGTGAGCCGCGTCGTTTATGGCGCATCTGATGAGAAACGTGGTTTTCGCACTTTTGCACCAAATGCGCTGCATCCCAAATGTACTGTCACAAGTGGAGTTCTGGAAGCCGAATGTCGCTCACTTATGCAGGATTTTTTTCGCGACAAACGTTAACGCTAAACAATGAAGCCTATGCAAGAAAAAACTTCTTCACATAAGAACGTCTGGGAAATGGTTCTGAAAGTCAGCATATTGCTGGCATTGATTATCCTTATTTTTAACATTTTCCCGCGCTCTACATCCTCTTTTTCCTATCGTTTCTCTGAAGGACAGGTTTGGGAGTACGAAGATATTGTTGCTACGTTCGATTTTCCCATTTACAAGTCCGGCGACCAGTTGCATAAAGAGCAACAGGAAGTGCTCAAACAGTTTGCGCCCTATTACAACCTTGACAAGCGCGTAGCAACCCGGCAACTGGAACGTATTCTCGAAGCGGCGCGTTCACATGCACTATCTACCGAGACGCAAAACTTCCTCACGCAACAGGTAGAAAATATCTACAGGCAGGGTATTCTTTCGTTGGCAGACATGGAAGAGCTACAGGCTGGCG
>Ga0310786_10007076_pt1 | contig 14730 bp, 9 predicted proteins | sample AusTroGonzalo_MG_FD_203881 | JGI IMG/M metagenome (GOLD analysis project Ga0310786, IMG submission 203881) | Bovine rumen microbial communities from tropical cattle in Woodstock, Queensland, Australia - Gonzalo_03 (v2) (version 2) | ecosystem: Host-associated > Mammals > Digestive system >... | reverse complement strand
TGAACCAAACGATGGTTTCCATTTCAGCGGTGCTGATGGTTCGAATGGTGATTTCTCCAAGCGCGTTAGCTTCTTCGCTGCCTGCTGGGGCGGTGTAGAATGCGGGGCGGCGGATTTCTTGTCTGACTCCTTCCCAAGCTTTTCTAGCGGATTTCGCAGTCTTGGGAATGGCGTACTTGAATTTGAACTTTTCGTCGCCAGCCTTAAAGGTGAATGTATTTTTGCGCTTGTTAAAGAATTCGTTCTGACCGGTTTGGTCAATTTTTTCCCAAGTGCCCGGCATCAAGAATAGGTACTTAGCAATGGGGAGATTGCTCTCTTCGACGGCGAGGTCTTCTTTTAGCTTGTTGTATGTGGCGATAACGAGCGAGTCGCTTGCAAGTACGTACTGCATGTTATCGGGGAGCTTTTGATACTTGATTTCGTCGGGGCGATTATTCTGTGCCGATCCGGAGTATTCGCCGCCGGGGATTTCCTTGTGGTCAGAAAGTTCTCTAGGCATGCTCGCACAACCGACGAACATACTTGTAATGCCTAAAACGGCAAGAAACTTGAAGTTGAGCATGTTTTTTCTCCTTTTTGATAAAATCTAGTAGTTTACGGCGCCGTAGAAGTTGAACGAACCGAAAACCTGGTCGTTGAAGAATCCATCTTCAACAGCATCGTAAGATGCTCCCATTTCAAATTGGTATTTGCAGTAACGGCAGAACACGATGCCTGCATTAACGTCGCCTGCAATATTTATGGCGAACTTATCGCGGAACCTGCGATAATGGTCATCGTATTGCATGCCGAGACCGAGTTGCGCACCGACAAAGGGTGTCACCGGGAAATTGAACATGTTGATGCGGAAACCGTACATGAGCATCGCACGCCAGCCCCAGTTGTGCCATCCGTCGCCCGGGTTGAATCCGTAGATATTCAGAGAGGTTAACGCGAATCTTCCTCCTTGATCGTAAATTTTACCTTCGCGAAGGGAGGCTGCTCTGCTGAAGTCGCGGTCCGGATTAAGGTCTTCGTCTTCCCAGTTGTACCAGATAGACATGCCTCCGCCTATCGTGCGCCATTTACGGGGTGCGCCGGCACGTTTTTTATTTTCCGAGCTCTCGACTTCGGCAACCTTCTCTTCTTCCTCGTCTTCTTTTTGTTCAAAAAGCGCGACACCTATTTCCCGTGCATCGCTAGACAGGGGGGCTTCAACATGCACGAGCACCCAGTTTTCTTTTTCGGTATAGATAGCGAAGTCGCACACCTTCTTTTCGTTGGCGGCAAGGCAGGTCCATGCTCTGCGCTTCTCCAAATCCTGCCCTTCGGTCTTTACCGCGTCCTCTGAATCATTGGCTTTGCGCAGCTGTCCCACCCTCCAATTCAGCATATACTTTATCTTGGCGGCATCCGTCTTCGCGCTTCCCAACAACGACTTGAACTGATTGTCCAGCGCGCTCTTGCCAAGAGCAAATATTTCAATTTTCTCGTCGCTCGAGTTACGCTCAAATTTGACTTCTTGGCTGTTCATCGTAGAGGAGTTTTTTTTGAGTTCCCATTTCGGTTCGGGCAAGAACACTGTCGTCTTCTCTGGTGATTCCAACACGAATTCGCCGGAATACCACTTGCTAGAGCTCTCGCCGCTATTCACGACAGCGTTAACGGCATTGTTTGCGACAGATTGTCCGATAGATTTGACTATGCTTGCACACCCGACGAGCATGGTGGAAAGCGCAATTGCCGTTATGGCAAATTTGGGCACATATATTTTATTCATCGATTTATCCCCTGTAGTCGATTACGTTCGGTTTTTAACGGCACCGAATTGAACCTTGCTTTTGAATATATCTTATTTCTTTCGAATGTGTATGATTTTTTACAAAAAAGTTCCAAAAGTACTTTTGGGGGATTAGGTACGTACTTAGTACGATTGGGCGCGAGCGGTCTTATAAAGTTGCCTGGAACTGGTGGAATTTTTCCAGGAGTTCGGCATAGGTCTTAACTACTTCTTGAATTTGACGGCGGTTCCGTAGGCAATGATTTCTGCGGAACCAGCCATCACCGAGGCGGTGGCGAAGCGCACATTCACGATAGCGTCTGCGCCGATGATTCCGGCCTGGTTTTCCATTCGCTCAATAGCAATTTGGCGGGCGTCGTTCAGCATTTCGGTGTAACCGGCGATTTCGCCACCTACAAGTGTCTTGAGTCCTGCAAATACGTCGCGTACCACGTTCTTGCTAAAGACAACGCTCCCGCGCACCATCTGAAGAGTTTCGATTTCTTTGCCAGTGATGAAGTCAGTTGTATACAGTTTCATAAGTTCTCCTTTTTGCTTGTTTTAAATATAAAATCTTTGACGCAAAAACAATCGTATTTTGTCTGCTTTTTTGTGGTTTTTGTCAAGGAAAAATATCTATGTTTGCAATGAGAAACTTTTTAGGTATGGAGGTCTTACAAAAATGTCTTTCAAATCAAATCTTACAAAGAGTACTGTCGCTATTAGTTCTTTTATGATGGCGAGTAGCTTGATTGCTTGCTCTGAATCGAGCTCAAGTGAATCGTCTACGCAGCCTAATACGGATGTGTCTTGCGTTAATATAGATCCGGATGATGCTGCTTGTAATGAATATTTTGTCAAACAGGCTTGCCCTGCTTTGCTCCCTGCAAAAATGTTGGCGGGGCATGATTTGTGCGATTCTTTTTCGATTTACTCGAATTCAATAATTTATTCTTATTCTATTGATTCTCCTGAAAAGAATATTAAGTTGGAAAAGAGCGCTGACGATGTTTCTAAAGACTTTGCAACGTATGGATGGACTTGTACCTATAATAAAATCATGGGTGCTAATGAATTTATTTGCCATGCTCAATACAAAGAACAGCCCTATTCGTTAAGAATGGGCTATACTGGAGAGTATGTGTATCAATTGCGCTTCTATTGGGATTCCTCAGAAGCGAATCTTTAATTAATTACAGCGTTGCCTGGAACTGGTGGAATTTTTCCAGGAGTTCGGCGTAGGTCTTGGTGGCTTCGAGCTGCGGGAACTGGGCAACGATGGAGTCCGGGGCGCAGAAGAAGCAGCCCTTGTCGGCCTGTTTGAGCATGCCCGTGTCATTGAAGGAATCGCCGCTGGCGAATACCTTGAAGTTCAGGTCCTGCAGGTGCTTCACGACCTTCGTCTTCTGGTCGTTTAGGCGCAGGTGGTAGCCCTTGATCATGTCGTTTTCGACTTCCAGGTTGTGGCAGAAGATGGTCGGGAAACCGAGATTCTTCATGATGGGGTAGGCGAATTCCTGGAACGTGTCCGAAAGAATAATCACCTGGGCTTCGTCGCGGAGTTTATCCATAAAGTCGCGGGCGCCGTCGAGCAAACCAAGGTTTGCGATCACGTTCTGAATATCCGAAAGCTTGATGCCTTCGCGTTCGAGAATCTTGATGCGGCCCTTCATGAGCACGTCGTAGTCGGGAATGTCGCGCGTAGTCAGGCGCAGGTCCTTGATGCCGGTTTTTTCGGCGACGGCGATCCAGATTTCAGGGGCGAGGACTCCTTCAAGGTCCAGGGTAACGACACATTGTTTCGTGAACATAGTTAGTTGCGGTTAGTTAATTGTTGTGCTGCTAGGTTGTGTCATTCTGAGCGGAGCCCGTAGGGCGTAGTCGAAGAATCTAGAAATGATTTTAGTAGAGATCCTTCGATGCGCTTCGCTTACTCAGGATGACAAACTCACGTTATTTTTTCCGTTCCTTAATAATTTCTCTCAAATCCGCAAGCGTAATCTGGTACGGGGTGCGGCAGAAGTCGCAAATCACTTCGAGGTCTTTGCCTTCTTTTTCGAGGTCCTGCAAGTCCTTGAGCGGGAGCGTTGCAAGCGTTGCCACGGTGCGTTCGCGGCTGCAGGGGCAGTAGGCCTTCGGGTCGATTTCTTTCACGATATCGATTTCGTAGGGGCCGCGCAGCTGGTCCAGGAGTTCGTCCAGGTCAAAGCCTTCGGGCGTGTTCATGTCGCAGAATTTCGGCAAGTTCTGGATGATGACTTCGATCAGGTTGATGTCCTTGTCTTCGAGGTCGGGGAAGGCTTCGATGTAGAAACCGGCGGCGTAGTCGAGCTTGCTCGGGTCTTCTTTATTGAAGGCGGCTTCGATGCCCACGGCCGAGCGGATCTGTTCGGACTGCAAAAGGTAGGTGGCGAGGTTCTGACCCATCGATACTGCGGGAGCCTCGATAATGCTTTCATGGACGCGCTTGCCCTGTTCGTTCAGCTTGACGACGCGGACACTCTGCGGAATGAGGGCGGGCTCGTTACCGCCAACAGCCTGGAGTTCCGGCTGCGGAATCATGGCGCGCACCAGGCCCTGCGGCGTGGAGTCCGACTGCACCAGCGTGATTTCGCCCGAAAAGCGGGTGGTAAAGCTCACGGTGCCCGGGAACTTCAGCGAAGCACTCAAGAAAATGCTTGCGATGGAGTTTTCGGCCAAAAGCTTCAGGGCGAACCCCTGGGCGTTGTGTTTTTTGCCGATTTCGTTCATCGTCGCGGTCAAGTCGACGACAATCAGGCGGAAGGGCGTTTTTTTGCCCGTAGCGCGGATAATGCGGTCCTTGAAATTCATAGCCCAAATTTAGTAAAATGAAAAAAAGTGAGTCTTTTTCTGTTAAATAATATTATCTTTATTGGTGTATTCGTGCATTTAATGGAGGGTGGCGTTATTTATGCGTTTTTGGACCGAAAAGAGCATTTCTCCTGAAGTGCGTCGTCGCAAAGCCGGTTTCGGAATCATGGAAATCCTGATTTCTGCGGCTGTTTTGGGCTTTATGATCGTTGCCTTGAATTTGCTGCAGACTAGCAATAGGGATTCTATTATTCGCATTCGCACCCGTGATGGCGCAGTGGCGATTTCCCAGGAAGTCCTGGATTCCCTGTCTGCCGTAGGGGTGGCCTCTTTGCAGATGCCCGCTAGCGGAAACAAGATTGTTCTCCATAAAATCCGTGAATGGGAAGGCAAACCTGGCGTTTATGCCCATAAAATGACGGTTGACTATACGGTCAGGATCGGAATTTCGAACGATGCGGACTATAAAGAGCAAAATGCATCTCTTTATAAGTCGACAGAGCATGTTTATGCCAAAAAAGTGGATATAGAAGTGGAATGGACCTATAAGGGCACTCCGCATTCAATCAGTATGTCCACTGTTTTGAGGTAAAAATGGCCCCTTTTGGGGGCTTTTTTACGAAAAATTTTTGACCATTATTGTAAAAATAAAATTATATTAAGTGGAGTACGGAATGCTATTGCCGGTATTCCGTTTTTCATGGTAAGAAGGACATGAAAAAGATATTGATTAAAAACTGCAGGGAAAAGGGTGGTTTTACCCTTATGGAACTACTGGTGTATATGGCACTGGTAGGTGTGATTGTAGTTATTGCGGGTCAGGTGTTTAGTGATAGCACCAAGTTTAGGGTCCGGTCCGAAGGCATGATCAAGTCCAATGCGATAGCAAGCGATGTGTCGTTCTTTATGTTAGACGACATTGGTCAGACTGGTGCTAAGAGTGCTAAGGATGCTGCTGCTGAATCTTTTTCTACGAAGGATTCTCTTTACATGGATCCTACGGTTGGAACAAAAGACTCTTCTTCGTTCAGAATATCTAAGTCTTGTAATACCTGTAATACAGACACCTTGACGGTACGTCGTGTGCGTTATGACGACGATGGTCACTTCAAGGCGGTAGAACAAGTACAATGGTTTACCCAAGGTAAAAAGCTTTTCCGTAGCTGTCGAACTATTCCTAATACGTCTTCGACGCCGTCGACGGATTGCCCCGATGAATCTACCGACTACGAACCAGTCGAAGTTGCAGACCATATCGACACCTTTAAGGTGATTCCTGCAAAGCCGAGAGTCCTGTCTACGGATACCAAGAGTGCGGCGGCCCTTTCTTATTTGTTGCCGAGCACCGATGCTTCTGTGAAGGAATTCAGATTGGTCCCGCGCTATGGCGAAGGCAATTTTGAACTGGTGTCGGTTACCCCGCCTGCAGGGGGCACTTCTGTGACGCTGTCCGGCTTTGTGGCGAATTATGATTTTGATATCAATGAACCGATTACGACGGGGCAAAAGGCAAATCAGGTTTTCGTGGCTGCAAGTGATGGTACCACGGGCACTTGGAAAACACTCTGCCAAAAGGTTACTCTGGAACCTCAGGTGGAATACGAAATTTCATTCGTGGCGCCTTATGCCGAAACGAACAGCAGAATGTTCTGCCCTGGTCGCGACTATGCTGCCGTAGGTTTTAGAACCCAAGATGGAGCCATGATTGAAGGCCTAGATGACTTTAACTTCTTTATGCCGGCATCATCGAACGAATCTGCTGAACGTAAGTTCCGCTTTACCGTAAAAACCCAGGCGGCAGATGTTTGCATGGCTTTCACCTTTGCGAGCTATTCTCCCGTTGCGGCAACAGGACAATTGTCGCTCCGTGATGTTGCTCTGAAAAAGGTGGAATCCTCCAACTTTGATTTTGAAGAAGAAAATTACACTCCTCGAGCTGAAGACAAAAAGAACGTTAAGGCCTTGCTCCTTAAGGTGGTGGCAACGCGTAATGGCGAAGGTTCTTCGATTCGACAAGTTATTCCAATCCCAAGCAATGGTCCTAGAGACTAAGGGGGGCAGATATGTTTAACAAGAAAGGTGTATCTCTCGTTACAGTGTTGCTGTTTATGCTGATAGCAACAATTGCTGGTACGGCAACTTATAAATGGCTTTCATCTGCACACGGCTCGAGCGCGAGCCGAATGAATATTGCTGAGGCTCAACAGGCTTCTAGGGCGGGCTTGGACGCCGTTCGTGCATGGATGACGTTCCATGCAAACGATGTGGGTGCCGTGATGCGTCAATATGTTGACGGCGGTAATAAACCGGTTCGATTGGATGCAGTCGTCAAGGCGTTTGGTTCCCACAAGCAAGATTACTCGGTGTGGCTCACTGGCTTAGATGCTTCGTCATCTCCGTATCGCCTCAAGATAACGTCTGTAGGTACGGCCCGTGGTGGGGTAGCGACGTATAGCGAAAACTCCATTTTAAAAGTGAATGGCTTGTATCGAGTAAGAATACCTGAAAAGCATTTGGGTATCAACTTTGATGGGGCTTTCGCTGGTCAGCATGCTGGTATTACGGGTTCCGATAGTTTGGAATCTGGCTTGATTACGGGTGATTTTGAAGCTAACAACATCCCCAAAATTTATTCGAAAATGGTTATTACCGGAAAGGCAAAATATGGTGGTGATATTAACCATCTTGGAGACGTTTATATCGGTAAAGGGATTGAAACGACGGGTAAAATTACTTTCGGTAATGCAACCACCACCGATACATTGGTTGCTTATGTTGGCGGGCCTGTGAAGTGTGCAAGCGGCCAACCTTTTACCGTATATGGTGACCTGTACCTTAATGGACCTATTGAAGATTGTATTCTAGATGTTAAAGGAAACTTGACTGTAAATGCAAATTTGCAGGTTGCGTTCAGCAACAACAATTATAAAATTACGGTCGGAAAGAATATGGTCTTTACTGAGACCGGTAAGATGGATTTTAAGAAGCAAGGAGCGGCTGAAGGTGGTGGCTTTAACCGGTATACAACCATAACGGTTGGTGGAAACCTTTACTTACCGGATAAAATTGAGGCGCATTGCGATAATGGCGTGAATGGACCATGTGGTGATACCGATAAAGACAAGAAAATTACGGTTTCGGGTGCCGTTTACCGTTATAATGTGACTCACTATTATAGAATTTTGCAACAAAATTCTGCTGGTTCGGAATACGGCATTTATATGCAATCGACGGACCAAAATACCGTTTATACTAACGATGATTACAATAAGGGCCGTCGAATCACGAGTATTTCTGCCGCCTCTTATGAATCCCAAACAGTTGTCAAGTGGGATAGAACGGATAATGTCTTGAAAAATGTCAGCGGACAATATTGGACCAAGATTGATAAAATAAATGCTTATGGTAACCTTATTGTTGACAATGCGATTCCGCAGCCGATTTTGGTAGATCATGAAACGGATTGGAAGGCTAAAGTTGCAAATGGCCTTTGTACAGGAATTGCGGATAACGGCTCGTTTGATATGGACGATAACGCCGTTGACGCTTTGAATACCTGCTATGAGACACTAAATTCGTCTCAGCTCTATAATGGATTCTTGATTATTAAGTGGAATTATACTCAGAATAAGCAACCTACCCATACATTGAACCATAAATTTGTCCTCTACGCGACGGAAAAATTGGGTGGAGACCCGTATCTGCCTGCAACTTCTGATGACGGCATGGTTTTGCTGTATTTGGAACACGGTGCTGGTCAGTTGAATGCTAGGGGTGAACACAACTATGTGATTTATTCTAAAGAAAATATTGAAGAAATCAATGGTTTGAAACTTACGGGTACCATGATTCTCGAACCTGGCGCGAGACTTGTTAAGACGCAGGGTGAAACTCGTTTGCAATTTGGCCGAACCGTTGTGAATACAATGGCTGAAGCAGGCTTAATCAAGGAAAACCCGGCTTACACGGCTGTGGCGAATCCGGATGGCACTGGTGGGGCATATTCTACAGGTGCAGGAGCTTTGGATGCCTATTATGTGGCTACTGCTCCGCAGTTGAATATTTCTCTTGAATCGCAGTACAAGAACAAGGAAATAGACCCGGCTTCTTTGAATGAAACCAAGAGAACGGATATTCAGCCCTCTGTAATTGTGATGCCTCGTGTTATCTATGTGCCGCAGAATCTTGTGGGTAAGCTGTCCGATTATTACAGCGTCTTGAATTTGAATAAGGCAAACGACAAGGGTAATGCTTCGGTCACTTGTAACCCGGGCGGCTTGTCTACAACGCTTAAGTATGATGGCAAAACTGATGTGCCAGATGACATCTATACCTGTAAGTATGAATCTACTTATGGCGACAATCCGTTCTATGTTGTCGTGAACGGAAAGAAGGGCAAAGTCCCTGCCGTGACATTTGAAACTCCCAACTGGACGCAAATTACGGCAGGGGGTAGCCCGGCGACGGTGAATATGCTTGTTAAGCAGGCCACTGGTTCTGCGAACATGACCGTTGGTGTCAATGTTTATAATTTGCCGGATTCTTGGTCTCTTGTTCCGCAGGACGGCGTCGCAGCTCAGTCGGTGAATTCTGGTGTAGACGGCATGCGTGCCTATGTTGTGACTTTTAAGGCAAATGAAGCCAAGAAACCTCTGTTCAAGATTTCGGCCCCTGCTAATGCAGAAGCGGCTACGGTTCATTTTGAACTGGCAGAACCTTTGAGTGGCTGCACTGTGGGAACGCCTTCAACTTATGAGGTCTCTATTTCTGGAGCCGCAACCGTCAATCGTGTTGCTATTCCGTCATCATATTGCACAGGTCCAGATCATCAAATTACGGGGACGGATAATAATTCTTATAACTGTGCGTCTGTTACGAATACTGATTGGCCTAATTGTGATGTGTCGACGGGCGTTTGGGTGTATCCGTACTGTAATTCCTTGGTAACGATTTCGGATAATGATTCTTGGACATGTGGCACAAATTACGCTATTCGTTTGCTGAAGAGGAATATTTCATCCCATTGCATAGCCTTTATTCCTGATACAAACTTGGAAGCTGAAAATGGTGGAACATACACGCTTTATGCTTCGCTCAAGAGTAAGCCTTACAAGTTATATGTGAAAACGGTGGGGACAGTAGAATCTATGACGCCTGAAATTTCTTTTAACAAATCAGGAACAGATGAATATACGACGCTGACTTCTATTGGAAAAGAAGGAGATTATCAGGTATATCAAGTGTATGCTGATTATTTTGTGAAGGCAGTGGCTCCAGAAAATAGTTCGAATCACCATAAGTATTGGGAATGTAGAGGCCCTGATTGTATAGTTAATAATGGAATTATTAATCGTTCTACTGCGGAATTCCGAATTTCAGGAGTTGATACCTTGATTGCTCATTACAATGAACGTGATGATCATTGTTTCTTTGACTCGTTTGGAAATCATAAAAATAGTAGAGAAGAGAACGAATCCTTCAAGATTTGGTGCCCCAGCAACAACCAAACCTATGAAAATTGTATTGACCGTTGTAAGTCTGGATATCATTGTTCTGTAGGTACTGATGGACATGCCTATCAAGGTTATGATTCTTCAGCGAACTGGGTGATGATTTACACTAATTATGACAAAACATGGGTGTCGACAGAATGTGTACAAAGAGGGAGTATTTTGGGCGCGTGTATAAAATGGAAAAATGTATATGAATATCATAAATATAAAGAACCTTCCACTACAGGTGGTAGTTTGTCAGAGCTCATATTTGACGATGGTTTGCTTCGTGCTCCAGGAACTTTGGGTACCAATTTGGGCGCTTTGTTAGACCTCTATGCCCCGACATTCCTTTTGCATCGTGCTAAGGCGGGAACAAATGGAAAAATGTCCTTGAAAATGAAACTCCCTGTAGATGCAACAGAATTGTTGGAAAACTTTTTCGGAGAAGGTGATAATTACGATGACGGCGCTGTGCTTAGATCCGATGCTGCTGGCACCAGTTATTTGTCTGTAACCTTGTATAGGGGCTATATAATAGCTGATGGTAGCTATGGTGCCAGGGTTCGTGTTTGTTATGTGGAAGGACAAGAAAATGATGGCTCAGATTGCTTGGATACAAACTTTACAAATAAGTATAATGGTGGCTTTGTTCCTATGGAAAGTCTAACAGATGTGACTATGAATATTACGCTGGACGGAGCATCGCTTACAGTAGATTTGGACTATAATACTGCTTTCGTTAATAGTGGTTCTCATGATTTAGGTACCGCATCGTTTGATTTGAACCGATTGAATAATACGTCACTATCTAATGGCGCTCAGGGACATGAATATATTGGCTTGAAAATGTTCAATACATTCTATCGCTATAAGGATATATCTTGGACTTCTGAAACTTATAGCGATAAGTGCTTTGATACGCCCCGAATCTATTGTTCATTTGCAAATAAGTATTTGGGTGGAACCGTACCTAAAAATGAAGATGTAACTCCGTGGGTCGGCATGTCTAGTTGGTTTGATGAAAACAATTGTAAGGATATAGAATACTACTATAATGGCTGTGATATGAGTAGTAGCTTGTTTGATAAGGGTATATTAGGCTTAAGCTTTAGCTATCTTGGGAATGTATTGAGTTGTTCCCGTGATAATGCAATAGGCGGCTTCTGGGATAAGGGGTCTAAGTTGAAAGGCTCTACTTATAACTTTGAAGACCAGGGCTATCACAAAATCGATACTTCGAGAACATTGTTCAGCCACTATGCGCTAAGTGGCTACGCGAAGAATGCTACTGTCGAAGTAACTTGTGGTAGCACCACCTATTCTTCGGATTGCGGTGTGTTCTATGTAGGAGACATTGTCTCCTGTACCAAACATGAACGTTCTTTTGAACAAAGTCAAAATTGTGCCGATAATCCGTGCTATGTTAATATGCCAGATGGTCAATATGCGAATTTGAGGGATTCTAAAATCTCAATGAATATTTCAAATTTAAATGGTACCATTGATGTCTATTTGATTGACCAAAATAATGTACCGAGTAGTCCTTATTCCATTAGTGCGGACGGAACTCACGAATTTTATGTATCGCAAGTTTTGGAAAAAGTTGGCTTTGATCCTCAAACGGTCAAATCGGTAAGGTTTGATGGGGAGGCGGTTACGGGCATTACCATTTCGGATTTGCAAAGCTATTGTAATAACGCACCTGGAATTTTTGATTGTAATGCGTCTTTTGATGGTAATGGCTTTGCCATTAATGCGACAATCACCAATACGATAAATGCTGCTCATGGTGGGTGTACTATATCCAATAATGAAAACATCCTAGATGATGTCACGCAGGATTGTCCGGCAAATGGCTCGTTCTATGTGCAGGGTTCCGATGTTTATGAAACTTTGAATGGTGGTACAACCGATTCTCAGAATTTTACTTTCACCATTACGATGACAGACAAGGAAAATGTCCAAACATCTTGTCAGACCAATACCGTTAATGTGCAAAAAACAGCTATGTCTTGCTGGGTTGAAGAAACTGAAATCAATGCTGGTGAGGATTTGCCTGCGTTCAGGTACTATATGCAAAATTGTCCTACAGGTGGCTGCGATGCGACTGTAGAACTTGTGGGCAAGGTAGACGAACAGTCGGTGACTTACAATAAGAACTGTACTGAAGATGTTTCTTGTGAATCTCAGAGCTGGAGACCTGCTGATGTCAACACTGCTGCGGGTGAATATGTGTATAAATTGCACTATTCCATATTGCCGGTTTGTGAAGCTAAGGTTACTGTAAATGCGGTAACTCCGGCTTCTGCATCGCTTTGCCGTGTAGATAATGGAGTGTTTAAGGCTGATATAACAGCTCCATCTTCGGGTACCGCCTTGGCAAAGTTGTGGTATGGTGATCTTCAAGGAAATGTGCTCGGCAGTGGAGTGACAATTTCTGAATCAACGGAATTCTCTCAAGCTGTAGACCTTCCTAATGGATCGTATACCTTGGTGCTGACTTTAAATGGAACGACTGCATGTTCCGTTCCTTATACTGTTGGATCGGGAGGAACCGGAGAAAGTTCTTCTTCGGGAGGCGGCTCTAATAGCGGTAATTCTAGTGCAGGAAATCAGAATGAAGTTTCATGTAGCATTACTTCTGCAACGGTGAATGCGGTTGCTACTAGTACAGGCCCGTCTATGTCAATTCCCGCTAGTTCGGTGACGGTAAGCGGTTGCGGTGCGAATGAATGTACATATACTATTAAGGATGGTGCTTCGACGGCTGGCAGTGGTGATTATACAAGTGGTTATAATCTCTATTTCACTGGTGCAACGGCTGCGGGAAAACATGAATATGAAGTTCATATTCAACGTGGTAATGAACCTTCGAAGAAATGCGGAGGAAAGTATACGGTGACGTATGCTGCAGCAAGTTCCGGTGGGTGCAAATGTACGGATTATTGTACACAAAGTCAATGTAATAGTCTAAGAATATCAGGATCTTTCAAATATGATGGTAATTGTTATTTTGCAACATCAATTTCGTACCTAAATAGTGGTGTAGATTATGTTGTGAATGGAATGAAATTTTCATCGTATACTAATAGCGGTTTTGGAAATACGGTTGATGGTGGCTATTATATAAAAACAGTGAAGGGTGGTGATTATGGAAGTTCTGTTGTACTAGGGACGCCCTCTCCCGGTTGTAGCAGCTATTATACGTGTACTAAAAAGTCTTGTATACCCTTTGTCAATGGCACTGGAGGATATGATCAGAACTGTTATTCTTCTGGATTGACTGGGCATGTAACGGGTAAATGTTATGCTTTGCAGGATGGAAGAGATGATGCTCAAAGCATAAACTCTAACGTTAGTGAAACTTATTGGTGGAAAGAAGTTGATTGTAATAATTTCTGCATTTGATTTTCTGTAATATTCAAATAAACCGAGCTGCTTTAAAGCGGCTCGGTTTTTATATTCTGGTAAATGCTGTATTCAAGTGCGCTTTAGCGGGCGACCACCTGCTTGCGAATCTTTTCGCAGATTTCGCGACCCGCTACTTGAGCGAGGCATTCGAAGGCGAATTCTTCGGCGGAGCCGGCACCGCGGCTGGTAATCACCTTGCCGTCGACTACCACGCGGTCGGTCAAAAACTGCTTGCAAACGAGATCGCCTTCGCAGCCCGGGAAACAAGTGCACTTGCGGTCTTTCAGGAGGCCAGCCTTCGAAAGCACCAGCGGTGCCGCGCAAATGGCGAACAGCCATTTGCCCTGGGCGTCAAACTGCTTGATGGCTGCTTCGACAGCTGCACTTGCCGCGAGATTCTTGACGCCCAGACCCCCGCCGGGGAGGTAAATGGCATCAAACTGTGCAAGGTCGGCGTCCTTCAGCAGAATATCTGCTTGAATACGGAGCCCGAGTTTACCCGTTACGGACAAACTGTCGCTAATGGATGCGAGGGTCACATTCAGGCCGCCGCGCTGCCAGTAATCGAACGGGGTGACGGATTCGGTTTCTTCGAAACCATCTGCCATCAAGAATAAAATCTGCATAAAGCCTCCGGAGTAATATGCTTAAAAGGTAATAAAAAAAGGATGCCGGATTGGGTCCGGCATGACAAGTTTTTTGAGGCTGCTACCCGACGCTGTGTTCCAGCTTGAGGGTCAGTAGCTGACGGGCTTCGGTAGCGAATTCGCCGGGGAGTTCCTTGAACACGTCCTTGCAGAAACCGCCCACCATGGCTTGTATTGCGTCTTCGCGCTTGATGCCGCGGCTTTCGAAGTAGAAAAGCTGGTCTTCGCTGATGCGGCTGGTAGTGGCTTCGTGTTCCGTGGTGGAACTTGCGTTTGCGACGGTGATATACGGGAACGTGTGTGCCGCACTCTTGTCGCCCACGAGCATGCTGTCGCACTGGGTGTAGTTGCGGGCTCCCGTGGCTGACTTGTGAATGTTCACTTCGCCGCGGTAGGCGTTGCTAGAATAGTCGGCGCTGATCCCCTTACTGATAATTGTACTCTTGGTGTTCTTGCCAATGTGGATCATCTTGGTGCCGGTATCGGCCTGCATGTGCCCGTTCGTGAGGGCCACGCTGTAGAATTCTCCGACGGAGTTGTCGCCCAGCAGCACGCAGCTCGGATACTTCCAAGTGATAGCAGA
>Ga0310786_10007075_pt1 | contig 14730 bp, 19 predicted proteins | sample AusTroGonzalo_MG_FD_203881 | JGI IMG/M metagenome (GOLD analysis project Ga0310786, IMG submission 203881) | Bovine rumen microbial communities from tropical cattle in Woodstock, Queensland, Australia - Gonzalo_03 (v2) (version 2) | ecosystem: Host-associated > Mammals > Digestive system >... | reverse complement strand
CCAGGGAACGCCAATCCTTGCGCAGTGCCGACAGCATTCGCTTGTAAAAAGCCGCAAGGAGCAGAAGCGCTCCCGCTAACGACGTCACGCAAGTGGTCGCAAATGCAGGCGTGCCTTTGGGAATGCAGGAATAGATGGCAACCTCCATGGACCAGCACATGGTCACGCAGATTAGGCATATATTTGCTTGTAATCGATTCATTCTTAGTGTCAAGGGTTCTTATGCTTCACAAAAAAGTGGTTAGTGGTTAGAAGCATGTCCCGCGTCCCTCGTCTCACTCAAGCGCGCATCCCACGTCCCACGTCCCACGTCCCTCGTCAAAAGACTTGAACAGTAACGTTTGAGGACCGGGGCGACTAGCTTAGATGAGTTGTCCTGGCAGTTTCAACTTCTCCTTTGGCGGGAATGACTTGTCGAACTCCTCGGAGTCCTTCTCATCCACCAGATAGCCTTGGGGCGTGGCGTATTCGCCAGTCACGCCGTCAAGGTAGCCAGGAATGAGTTCCTTGCAGAGGAAGAACGAATCGTCCTCGCCTGCGGGAAGACCGTGATAGCGGAGACCGTAGTTCCGCGCGAAGGTGAAGCCACTCTTGCCGTAGAAACCGATGTTGCCCTCGAAGCAGACGGCTCCGCAGCCCAGGGCGGCGGCCTTCTCCAGCGCGTAGTCGAGCAAGACTTTGCCGTAGCCTTTGCCCTGCAAGTCGGGCGCGATGCAGATCGGCCCCATCGTCATGATCGGGATGTCCCTGCCGTCATCGGCGCGGATGGCCGTCCTTACGAAAATGTCCTGGCCAATCAGCCGTCCGTCCAACTCCATGACGAAATCCAGTTCTGTCACGAAGTCCGCGTCGTCACGCAGACAGTGTAGGACATAATGCTCCAGGCATCCTGGTCGATAGACGTTCCAGAAAGCCTCCCTGACTAGTGTCTCCACCTCGCGGTGCTCTTCTCTTTTCTCCAAACGAATCGTGTAGTTATTGTTCATTGCCTAAATTCCTGATGATTCTGGACTGCGGTGGAAAGTCCTGCATTGCTCAATGCTTCCGCTGTTCTTCCAGGAAGGTCTCGATGTCCCCCAGGGCGACATTGCCCACGGTGGAGACAAGGCAGGCGCGTGTCCACAGCGTCGGGATGCGCGTGCGCAGTTCGCGGTGGCTTTCGCGCAGGACATGGGATGTTTGCGCCTTGATTCTGCCCACGGTCGAGCAGACGCTGACGGTCGGAGGGATTTCCAACAGCAGATGCACGTGGTCAGGCGCAATCTCCAGACCGAGCAGTATATAGCCGAGTTCCCCCTGCTTCTCCTCGATGAGCCCCCGCAGTTGTTCCGCGATTGGCCCATTGAGCACTTTCCTGCGCCATTTGGAGCAGAAAAGGACATGGTATTGGCAACAGTAAGTGACATTGCCCGAAACCTGGTAGTTCTTGCCCGGATTGCTTAATTCCATTCCAAATCTCCTGTCATGAAGCCTGGGGATAAGATTAATATAACCCATCTGCACGTTTTTTTCGCAAAATGTGATGGAAACAATATACATTATTGGGGAAAAATATTGTTTTAGTTATTTCCCAGTCAGGTAGACAAGAAGTGACATTTCGACAATACAGGCAGGCATTGTCTGCCTGACTTTGAGGCCACGCCCCCTCGCGTGGTGGCGCATAATCGCGCACGCACGTGCGCTGCCACTTCACTGCTTCAGGTACCGCCTCGCCAGGGGATCAGCACAAAGGGTAAAAGCGTTTTAGCGATCAGAACGATGTGATTCAAGGGCTAGGGAAACAGCGTGATCTGACCGTCAACGCCTCCCTATCTCTTTTCATCCTAAAAGCCCTGGCATGTCTAATAATGCAAGTGACAAAAGCGATGATTATCCAAGCACAAAAAGCCCCGTGTTATCAAAACAATTCACGAATTACGATTGGCAAAGACTTTTAAAATCGTTTATATTAGAAAACAAGTTAGATTTCTCAACAGTGGTGGCAACACTTCAATTCAGCATCAATTCATATGACCTGCTTTCCATATCTCGGCAGTGAAATAGCAAGACTGCGTGCATCCAAAGGGCTGACACCGCAAAAACTAGCGCAAATGGTCGGTGTTCGCGATGTCACGATTCTTAACCTTGAAGCAGGCAAATTCTTCAAAGCCGACTTGCTTGAGCAGATTCTGACATCGCTGGGTTGTCATTTGACGATAACCCCAGACAATGCCAATAAAACGCTCCAATGTGCGGAAAGTTCAACAGCCTATTCATGCGATGCAGTATTGCCAGGGATGGAATTGTGGTTAAATAACGCGTGGCAGATGAAGCATGACACGGAGATTACTGCCAAGGCTTTGACCGCATCTTCTCCCTCCAAACCGACCTGCATCGAAATCTGCGCAGGCGCAGGTGGGCAGGCGTTAGGCCTCGAAATGGCCGGATTCGAACATGTCGCTCTTGTGGAGTACGAATCTGATTACTGCGATGCCCTGAAGAAAAACCGCCCGGAATGGAATGTCATCTGCGGAGATGTCAAGGACTTTTCCGGCAAGCCATTTGAGGGAAAAATCGACCTTCTGGCCGGTGGAGTCCCCTGTCCGCCATTCTCCAAGGCCGGCAAACAGCTCGGAAGCGAAGATGAACGGGATTTGTTCCCAGAGGCAATTCGTCTGGTCAGGGAAATCAGGCCAAGAGCTGTGATGCTGGAAAACGTGAGGGGCTTCCTCGATCCTGTTTTCAAGGAATATCGCGACAGCATATTGAAGAGTATTTCCGACCTTGGATACAAGGTAGATATCAGGCTGCTTCACGCCAGTGATTATGGTGTCCCGCAGCTCCGCCCCCGCGTCATCATCGTCGGCATCCGAAATGATGTCCCTGGTGTCTTTCATTATCCTGAAAAACTAGCAGGAGAAACTCCTACGGTTGCCTCGACCCTACTTGATTTGATGAAAAAGAATGACTGGAAAGGCGCTGACGACTGGGCTAAGGGGGCGGAAAAAATCGCTCCGACGGTCGTTGGCGGATCAAAGAAGCACGGAGGCCCTGACCTCGGCCCCGTAAGAGCAAGGCGAGCCTGGGCGGAACTAGGCATTGACGGCATGGGAGTTGCCAATGACGCACCTTCGGCAGACTTCAACGGTCAGCCACGGCTCACTCCAAGGATGATTGCCCGCATCCAGGGGTTCCCCGACACTTGGCAGTTCGCCAACGGAAAGACGAAGGCCTGCCGGATGATTGGCAATGCCTTCCCGCCACCTGTCGCCAAGGCTGTCGGCATTCAAATTCTTAATGCCCTGGAGGCAAAATGAAAGCACTTATCGCCAAAGCCCGTGCCGCATATCACCAGAAACTGCTAGCCTCTGGCGTGCTTACGGTGGATGCCAATGGCATTCCAAGCAATGCTGACAAATCATCTCGCATTTCTTGCGCCATCGCCAGAGGTATCGCACAACGTCTTATGGCGGAGACCCAGGAAAGGATCCAAGGGCAGACTGCAGGGGCGCAGTTTGAGCAACTGAATATGGAGTTCCTGCAAGAGACATTCCCCAAATTACAGAATCTCCGTCCAGGAAACTGGCACATTGCCAAACTCGGTAACCACAACGCTATCAGAACCAGCAGTTTCTCCCAGTATGAACATCTTGAGTATCTCTCGAGACTGACGGAGGCAGACGCCAAGCTGGCCGCCAGCATTGGTAACGACTATATGGTCGCCCCTGATGTCGTCATCTACAGGGAAACGCTTCCCGACGAGGAAATCAATGCGCCGAAATGCTTCGTCGATGCTTCGGTGGCCAAGATGGCGGACATCAGAAAATCCAGTAGCCCGCTACCGATTCTCCATGCCTCAATCTCTGCCAAATGGACCATGCGGAGCGACAGGGCGCAAAACAGTCGCACAGAGGCATTGGGACTCATCAGAAACCGCAAGGGGCGTCTCCCGCACATCGTCGTCGTAACTGGCGAACCGATGCCCAGCCGCATCGCCTCGCTAGCCATGGGGACGGGCGATATCGACTGCGTGTACCATTTTGCTCTCTACGAACTCGTGGACGCCGTAGCGGAAACTGGCGAGGAAACCGCCATGGAAATGCTGAAAATGCTCATCGACGGAAAACGTCTGAAAGACATCAGCGACCTCCCGCTGGACTTGACGGTGTAACTTTATGCGAACACTGGTTATTCCTTGCTAGCGGCTGTTGCTGATAGTTTGACAAGTGTGCAGGTGCAGGGGCGTCTGTCGAGCAAGGTCGTCTGGCTATGGCTCTTCCCACCAAGCCCAACAACCATTTCCAGACATACATGGCAATCAAATGAAAAAGTTGCTTGTGACACGCAGATGGACAAATTTACCAAAGAGAAGCGCAGTGAGGTAATGAGCCATATTCGGTCGAAGGACACAAAGCCGGAGATGGTCGTGCGGCGTCACTTGCATGCCTTGGGGTTCCGCTACAGTCTTCATTCATCCAAGTTGCCGGGGCATCCAGACATTGTGCTGACCAAATGGCATACGGTCATTTTCGTGAACGGGTGTTTCTGGCATCGGCATGAGGGGTGCAAGACGGCAACGATGCCCAAGTCCAATGTCGAGTTTTGGCAGGCGAAATTCGCCCGGAATGTCGCGCGTGACCAAAAAGAACACGCTGCCCTGGAGGCCGCTGGCTGGCGGGTGATTGTCCTCTGGGAATGTGAGGTGAAGAAGCGTCTGGCCACTCTCGCCACCGAAATTAGGGAGGCAACCACATGAAACTGACATCTCTGGTATACTGCCTGTTCGTCTGCCTGGCTCTGTCCGGCTGTGTCCACAACCGCAATGATGGGTGGCGGGAATACAAGGTGTTCTGTGGGATGTCGTTCCAGAACGGCGAGGTCACAGAGGCCGAATGGCAACGGTTCTGTGACGAGCATGTCACGGCCGCTTTCCCCGATGGCTACACCTCTTTTGAGGCGACTGGCTACTGGAAGGACAGGGGCGCGACTACGGCGCGGGAAAATTCGCGCATCCTGCTCATCGTCGCTCCCGCCGACGCGAAGGACAAGGTGGTTGCCCTCGCCAGAAAATACCGCGAACTGTTCCAGCAGGAGGCGGTTCTGGTTGTCACTTCCGCAGGGGAGGCTCTTTTCGTGGAGGACGGCCCATGAATTGCACGCTCTGCAATATGTGCATGATAGAAGACGCCATGTCTGGCCGCGTCCTGGTACAGCATCGCCTGCCGAAGGCGACGAATCCGTGGAGTGGATTGACCTTTCCTGGCGGTCATGTCGAATTGGGCGAATCCATCACGGCCAGTACCGTGCGGGAAATCCGCGAGGAGACGGGCTTGACGGTCGCGAGCCTGCGTCTGTGCGGTGTGGTGGAGTGGGAGACCATCGGCGACCGCGCGGACGGTTCGCCCGCCGAGGTCGAGGCCGACTCCAAGTACCTGGTCTTCATGTTCCGCACCAGCGCCTACACGGGCGAGTTGAAGTCCTCCGCCGAGGGACGGATGGAATGGATGACGCTGGAGGAGATGCGCAGGGGCGGTCTCGCGCCGTTCATGGAGCAGTATCTCCGCGTCCTGCTGGAAGATGACGTACCGCAGGCCTACGGCATTAGCGGAAGCGGAAGGTTAGAGATTGTCAAGGGAAACGCAGAGAGCGTAACGCATTAATCGAATGCGTAAGCCGCGTTTCATAAGCGAATCACCAATGCCCACCATTACAACCTTAAAGACAAATTCCTCTTTCTTGGACTGCGCGATTATCACAGGCGGTCACAAGCCCTTTGTCTTGTTGCCGGGCTTGTACACCAAGAGCCTCATGCCCTTGGCGCCCGCCGTCGCCAGGCAATATCAGCGCTTCCTTGGCGAGTATACCATCTACATGTTCGACCGCGTGTCTGAACCACCCGACCACTACACGCTCCAGAACCTGGTCGCCGATACCATCCAGGCGATGGATGCCCTGGCCCTCCGTGCCACTTGCCTGATGGGAGTTTCCGCCGGCGGCGTGGTTGCCCAGGCCGTCGCGGCAGAACGTCCGGATTTGGTTCAGTGCGCCGTCATTGGTTCAAGCACCTCCTGCATGACGGACCAGGCCCGGGAAATCCTCCAGGACTGGGCCTCCCTGGCTAGGGGGGGAAAGACAGACGAACTCAATCGCGCCTTCGCCAGCAGGGTCTACACCGAGAACTTCTACGCACGGTATGAGGCGGCAATCCTCGAGGCCCTGTCCGGCACGACGGAGGCGGATTTGCGGCGCTTCGCCATCTTTGCGGACGCCTTGGCCAATTTCGACCAGCCGTCCGCCCGGCCAGGCCTCGCCTGTCCCGTGCTGGCCATCGGCGCCGAGAATGACCGCATTTTCGGGCCTGAAGCGAGCCGGGAAATCGCGCGAAGGAACGGCGGACGTTGCTTCATCTACGAAAACTACGGCCATGCCGTGTATGACGAGGCTCCGGACTATCTGGACAAGGTATGGGAGTTCTTTGAGGAGGCACGGCAATGAGCAGCCCTCGTGTGCCTGAAATTGCTGACTGGAGTGTCAGCGTCGGGCCAATCTGCACCTACTGCGGCGTGATCATCGGACTGCTCGTCCTGGGGGCGCTTTGCTTCCACGAGCATGTCATCTTGCGGCAGTTCGTCCGCACGCTTCTCTGCCTGGGCGGTATCGCCATGATTTCCTGGAAATGACATTTGCACATGTTATCACAAGAATACAGACAACATTTTGAAAACAAAGGGGATTAGACAATGACCGACAAAGCAAAAGGCGTCTTTACGCAAGTTTCCCTGTTCAGCATCCTGCTGGCCGGCCGCTACGGCGGTGTCTGCACTCTTGCCGAGGTCAAAAAACACGGCAGTCTGGCCATTGCCACAATGGACCGGCTCGACGGCGAAATGCAGATGATCGACGGCATCGTCTATCAGGCGTGTGCCGACGGCACCATTCGCCTGCCCGCAGACAACGAGACAATCCCCTTCGGGACGATTGCCGAGTTCACGCCGGAACAGGAACTGCTGCTGGACGCCATCCCGACCTACGAGGCGTTTGAAGAGCGCATGAAGACGTTGTGTCCCTCTCTGAACCTCCCGCTGGCCATTCATCTTACCGGTGATTTCCGGCGCATGAAAGTCCGGGCGGTTGGACGTCAGGAGACGGACGGCGTTGGCCTGGCCGAGGCGGCCAAAAACGAGGCGATTTTTGACTTGCCGGAAACCTCAGGGGATCTTGTCGGTTTCCGCCTGCCCGGCTATGTCCAGGGCATCAATGCGCCTGGCTGGCATCTGCATTTCATGGATGCCACGCGCCAGCACGGCGGACATGTCGTCAATTTTACCTTGCAACAGGGACGTCTGCGTACTTGCCGCGCGAGTGATTTCCGCATCATGCTCCCCGAAGTACTGGACGGCCTCGACCTCGACCGCGACTGGAGCAAGGACTTGAAAAAGGCCGAGGCGGAACGGTAGAAACCGTCAAATGTTTCCCACGTCGCACCAGCCACCATGTCCCGCGTCGCTCTCATGCGCGCGTCCCAGCAGAATCAACAAATCTACAACAAAAAACCTCCTAGCATTCTTGCCCTGCTACCAGGCAACCAGGCTACCATGGCCTACTGATGACAAGACTACCAGGCATATCGATGACCGCAGGGACGCCGTGGCGGCATACGTTGCGCTTCGCGCTTCCCGTGCTGGCCGGCTCCCTTCTGCAACAACTCTACAATACCGCAGACATGATTATCGTGGGGCGGTTCGCCGGAGAGGAATCTCTGTCTGCCGTGGGGACGACGGGGAGTTTCGTGTTTCTCTTTCTGGCCGTGGCTCTGGGTATTTCGGCGGGCAACGGCGTCGTTGTCTCGCAACGCTACGGTGCGGGTGACGAGCAGGGGACACGCGCCAACGCCTCGCTGGGCCTGCTCCTGATGGGCATGTTGGCGATTGTGGCGACGGCGCTTGGACTTGCGGTCTCCCGACCTGCCTGCAAACATCTGATTTCCGTCCCTCCTGTCATCCTCGAAGATACCCTGCTGTATTTCCGCATCTATGCGCTTGGGCTAATCTTCCAGTACGGCTACAATGCGGTCGCCGCCATCCTCAGGGCGGTCGGAGACAGCGCGGCCACACTCTATTTCCTGCTGATTTCCTCCGTGCTGAACATCGCCCTTGACCTGCTGTTCGTGGCCGCCTTCCGCTGGGGCGTCGCCGGAGCCGCCGTCGCCACTGGCATCGCCCAAGGCGGCTCCTTTGCCGCCGCCTACTTCTACATGCACCGCAAATATCCCGTATTCCGCTTCCGTCTGGCGGATTTCCATTGGGACACGTCAATGGCGCGCGAAACAGTGCGCGTCGGCCTCCCCATCTTCCTGCAACTCACGGTCGTGGCCTTTGGACTGACTTTCATCCAGCGCGCCGTGAACGGCTTTGGCACGGCGATGACCGCCTCGTTCACGGTCGGACACCGCATGGAAATGTACCTGAACCTGCCGTGCCACGCCTTCCAAATCACCATGGCCACCTACACGGGTCAGAATTACGGGGCCAAGAAGATGTCCCGCATTCGCATCGGTACTCGGCAGACCCTCTGGATGTCTCTGAGCATGACGCTGTTCATTTCGGCGCTGGTCTGGACCTTCGCGGAGGAAATCGTCTCGATTTGCGGTCTGGGCGGCGTGGCGGGCGGCTATTGCCTGCATCATCTGCGGGCCGTGGCCCTCATCAATATCGTGCTGTCCCTCTATATCCCCTTGTTCGGCGTCTTCCAAGGCACGGGACACAGTGGCGTGCCGGCCGTCGTGGCCATTGGTGCCCTGGGAATGCGTGTCCTGGCCACCTACCTTTTCCGCTACAGCGACTTTCTGGGACATTCCGTCGTCTGGTGGAATGGCATCTTTGGCTTCGGGACAGGCTTCCTGATTTCCTGGACATACTACCTCGGGGGCCGCTGGATGAAAGACAACACACAAGGAGAAAGCACACCATGAAGAACGAAATCATCAAGGCCATGGAAGAGCGTCGCAGCATCCGCAAATTCCAGCCGACCATGCCGCCGAAAGAGCAGATCGCGCAGATTGTCGAGGCTGGCCTCTACGCCGCCAACGCCAGAGGCAAGCAGGCTACCATCACGGTCGCCGTCACCAACAAGGCACTGCGCGATAAAATTTCCGCCGCCAACTGCCGGATTGGCGGCTGGGATGCTGGCTTCGATCCCTTCTACGGCGCACCAGTCATTTTGATTGTCCTGGCCGACAAGAACTGGCCCATCCGCGTCTACGACGGCAGCCTGGTCATGGGCAATATGATGCTGGCCGCCCATTCGCTGGGCCTGGGAAGCATTTGGATCCATCGCGCCAAGGAGGAGTTCGAATTGCCCGAATATCAGCAACTGCTGAAGGAACTCGGCGTGGCTGGCGAATGGGAAGGCATCGGCCACTGCGCCGTCGGCTACGTCGATGGCGAATATCCCCAGCCGGCCCCGCGCCGGAACGGACGGGTCTTCTGGGTTGAATAGGTTTCTGCGGATGGACGTGCCCCTGTTCGCGCCTTGCCCCTGGTGGAGGCCAGGGGCTTGCCGCCCTGCCAATAGTCCAATCGCGTTGAAAACAATGACAACGACTGGACAATTAGGGAAATATGGTGTATATTATTAATTCGTCGCAATTTCGCCGGTGAATGACTGGATCATTACACAAAGCGGTGAACATCGCAGTATGGTTTGGTAGCGAAAAAGTTAGGAACAAACAATGGACAAACAGAAAAAACTCGAGACCATCAAAGAATTTCAGCGTAGCCCAGAGGATGTCGGCTCCGTCGAGGTGCAGGTTGCCCTGATGACTGGCCGCATTGTGGAACTCACGGAGCACATGAAAATCCACAAGAAGGATTTCAGCAGCCGCCGTGGTCTGGTGGCTCTGGTCAACAAGCGCCGCAGCCTGCTGAATTATCTCCAGCGCGAGAGTTACGAGCGCTATACGACCCTCATCCGCAAACTGGGTCTCCGTCGGTAATCGGCGGCAAAAGGGAGGACTGGCGGCAATTCGGCAGAAGCAAATTCGTGCAGGATGTCGCCAGTCTTGTTTTTACTGGAGCCAGTTGTGTGGAATTGGCCGGCAAAAGCAGCCGGGAATAAGTCTTGACTGCTTTTGCCGCGATTCCGCCGGCTGCTCCCCAACCAAAATTGTCAGGCCGAAAAGGCCGGGAGAAGAAGAATGAGTATTGAAAACACACGAGTGGATTTAGGCGGCGGACGTTTTCTGGAAATAGAGACGGGCAAGATGGCCCTCATCTGCAACGGCTCCGTGACGGTGCGGCAGGGCGATACGGTTGTCCTCGTCTGCGCCTGTAGCGCCGCTCCGCGCCCGGGCATTGATTTCTTCCCACTGCAAGTCGAATATCGCGAGCGTTTCGCCGCCGCCGGCAAAATCCCCGGCGGTTTCTTCAAGCGTGAAGGTCGTCCTTCGGAGAAAGAAATTCTGACTGCCCGCATGACCGACCGTCCTCTGCGTCCGCTGTTCCCCGAGGGGTTCATCAACGAAGTGCAGATTGTCTCGACCCTCCTGGCGGCTGACGGCGAGAACGATGCCGATGTTCTGAGCATCCTGGGCGCCTCCGCGGCCCTGATGGTTTCCGACATCCCGTTCAACGGGCCGGTCGGCGCCTGCCGCGTCGGTCGCATCAACGGCGAGTTCATCGCCAATCCCACCAACGCCCAGATTGAGGAGAGCGACATTGATTTGGTCTACGCTGGCATCGCCGGCAAGACCATCATGATCGAAGGACGCGCAAAGGAAATCAGCGAGGAAGAACTTCGCGATGCCATGTACTTTGCCGATAGCATCGTCTGCAAGCAGATCGAGGCGCAGAAGGAACTGGCCGCCAAGGTCGCCAAGCCGAAATTCGAATATACCCCCAACCTGCCGCCTGCGGAGTTCCTGGCCGCCTGCGACGCCTTCTGTGGCGACCGTCTGGCTCAGGCCGTGACCGCGCCCAGCAAACTCGAGCGCCAGAACCAGCAGGATGCCCTGTTTGCGGAGATGGTCGAGGCCGTCTCCCCGAATTTCACCGACGAGAAGGGTGAGACCCCCGATTTCAAACTGGTCTGGGAAATCCTCATGGAAAAGGCCATCCGCGGCCTGGTGCTGGAGAAAGGCATCCGTCAAGACGGTCGCGCCCTGGACGAAATTCGCCCCATCACCTGCGAAGTCGGCGTCCTGCCCCGCGTGCACGGCAGCGCCCTGTTCAAGCGCGGTGACACGCAGGCTCTCGTGACCACGACTCTCGGCTCCGCCGACGACTGCCAGGAATACGACGTCATTGCCGGTGGCCCCGCCAAGAAGCATTTCATTCTCCATTACAATTTCCCGAGTTTCAGCACGGGCGAAGTCGGCCGCTACGGCTCCACGGGCCGTCGCGAAATCGGCCATGGCGCCCTGGCCGAGCGCTCGGTCGGACAGGCGATGCCCAAGGACTTCCCCTACACCGTCCGCGTGACCTCGGAAATCCTGGGCTCCAACGGCTCGTCTTCCATGGCGACTGTCTGCGGTTCCAGCCTGTCCCTGATGGATGCCGGCGTGCCGATTTCCGACGCCGTGGTCGGCATTTCCGTCGGTCTGGTGACTGGTGAGACGAAGCGCGAGTTCCTGACCGACATCCTCGGCTCCGAGGACCACTACGGCGACATGGACTTCAAGGTCGCCGGCACGACCAAGGGCATCACCGGCTACCAGTTGGACCTGAAGATTGCCGGTCTGGACATCGAAGGCATGTACCAGGCGATGCTACGCAACAAGGCCGCCCGCGCGAAGATCCGCGCCATCATGGCCGACTGCATAGCCAAGCCGCGCGAGAGCCTGAGCCCTTACGCCCCGCAGATGGTCTGCGTGAAGATCAGCACCGAGAAAATCGGCGCCCTGATCGGCCCTGGCGGCAAGAACATCCGTGGCATCCAGGAGACCACGAACACGCAGATCAGCGTGGACGAGGACGGCACTGTCCGCATCTACGCGGCGAATGCCTCCGGTCTGGAGCGCGCCAAGTACATGGTCGAGGCCTGTACGGGCGAGGCGGAAATCGGCAAGATCTACCACGGCACGGTCAAGAGCGTCAAGGATTTCGGCGCGTTCGTGGAATTTCTGCCTGGCCAGGAGGGCATGGTTCATGTCTCCGAACTGGCCGACTACCGCGTGAACAGCGTGGAGGAAATCTGCAAGGTCGGCGACAAGATGGCGGTGAAGGTCATCAACATCGATGACCGCGGACGCGTCCGCCTGAGCCGCAAGGCTGCCCTCGCGGAAATGTGATTTTAGTCTGCGCAAGCGGATTCAGTGATTAAGAGCCACTGGTTAAACCCATAAGGAACAAGACAATGAAAGAATCCATCCATCCCAAGTATCAGAAGTGCACCGTTTCCTGCGCCTGCGGCAATGTGTTCGAGGTGTACTCCCTGACCCCGAAGTGCTCCGTCGGTATCTGCTCCAAGTGCCATCCCTTCTTCACCGGCAAGCAGAAACTGGTTGACACCGAAGGCCGTATCGATGCCTTCCGTCGCCGCTACGCCAAGAAGACCAACTAGTTTTTCGTTTTCCGCTCATTCAGGCTACCATTGCCGGGACCGTTGTCGGTTTTCCGCAGAGGTGGCCTGAATTGTTTTCGGCAGGGCGGCACAGTCCGCCGTCGCGCCTCTGCGGCCTGGCCAGGCGGACTCGCTAAGGCCGGAACCGTTCACCTTTAACGGTATTTTCCCCGTGAATCTAGAATCATACATCAGAAGTTCCTCCGAGCGTCTGCGGGAAGTGGAGAGCGCCATTTCGGCCTTTGATTTCCTGAAGGGCGACCAGAAGGAATATCAGAAGTTGAACCGGGAATACCAGCATCTCAAGCATTTGGGGGAGACCTGGCAGGAACTGGAGCATGTCCACCAGGAACTGAAGGACAACAACGAATTGCTGTCCGCGGAGCAGGACGAGGAATTTGCGGAGGTCATCCGCAGCGACATCGAAGCCTTGAAGCAGCGCGAGCATGCCTTGGACGGGGAAATCAAGGCCCTGATTCTGCCTCCGCATCCCAACGAGGGCAAGGATGTCATCGTGGAGATTCGCCCAGCGGCGGGCGGCGACGAGGCGGCCCTGTTTGTGGCCGACCTGTTCCGCATGTATCAGCGCTATTGTGAACTGAAAGGCTGGAAGACGGAGATTCTGGAAAGCAGCGACACGCCCCTCGGCGGCCTCAAGAGCGTCTCTTTCACGGTTCGCGGCGACAGCGCCTGGAGCATCCTGCATTTTGAAAGCGGCGTGCACCGCGTGCAGCGAATCCCTGTCACTGAGACGCAGGGACGCATCCACACCTCGACCGTGACCGTGGCGGTTATGGCCGAAGCGGAGGAAGTCGATTTCGAACTGAAGCCCGAAGACTTGCGCATTGACGTCTTCCGGTCTTCGGGGCACGGCGGCCAGTGCGTCAATACCACGGACTCCGCCGTGCGTGTCACGCATATTCCCACTGGCATGTTCGTGGCCAGCCAGCAGGAAAAGTCGCAGCACCGCAACAAGGAAATCGCCATGCGCCTGCTCCGTTCCCGCCTGCTGGAAATCAAACAGCGCGAGGAGGACGAAAAAAACTCGGCAGACCGTCGCTCTCAGGTCGGCACAGGCGACCGCAGCGAACGCATCCGCACCTACAACTATCCCCAGAACCGCGTCACCGACCACCGCTTCGAACTGACGTTCTACGATTTGACGAATATCATGGAAGGCAACGCGGACGAGCTATTCAACGAAATCCGCGCTATCGACGCCGAACGCCGCCTGAACGCCGAATTGGGCATTGGCGGTGAAATGTAGTATTTGCCGTTTTGTGGCTGGGGCAAAACGCCTGCTCGACCTATTCTGCATCAAGCCGAGCCGTTGCATTGCCAGCCCCAGGCATCTTGCGGAATATGTTTCATCCTTTAGCTTTGTGCAGGCACCGTGTATCTCTGGACTGACAATATGGTCTATTGATCTTACATGATAAAATGAGTATTAACTAATATTTTTAAAATTAGACTGGACAAATTTTAATTTATTGATATATTATGTACGATTACGAACGGAGACATGATTCTCCTTTCTTTTTGCAAATAGAGTTAGTCTAATCTAATTTAATTTCTAATAAGGGATAGAAGAATGTTGCCGATGGCGTTGGCGGAAGCGGGCGCGAAGGTTGTGATTCGCAAGATCACTGGGGACGACAAAGTCCGTCAGCATCTGGCGGAGATGGGGTTTGTCGTGGACGAGGAAGTGACCATAGTGAGTTCAAGTGCGGGGAACCTGATTGTCAAGGTGAAGGATTCGCGGGTAGCCATTGGTCCTGGCCTGGCGAACAGGATTTTTGTGTGAAATGAAGCATGGGATGTCGGCGGCGTCCTTTGCCGTTGAGAAAACCGAACAGTGCTTGAAATTTTTCGACGGCGGGGACGCCGCCGGTACTTCATGTGACGATTGTTTGTCTTCTGATAAGAAAGGAGTTTAGTATGACGCTGAAAGACGTTGCGATTGGCCAGACGGTCAGGGTGTCCAGTTTGCAGTGCACTGGGAAGCTCAAGCGCAGGATTATGGACATGGGGATAACGCGCGGGGTTGAGATTACGGTACGCAAAGTCGCGCCGCTGGGAGACCCTCTGGAGTTGACGGTTCGCGGGTATGAGTTGTCGCTCCGCAAGGCGGAGGCGGAGACCATCGAGGTCGAGGCGTGAGGGAGTTTCAACAGAAGGAATGACGACAATGGA
>Ga0310786_10007074_pt1 | contig 14731 bp, 10 predicted proteins | sample AusTroGonzalo_MG_FD_203881 | JGI IMG/M metagenome (GOLD analysis project Ga0310786, IMG submission 203881) | Bovine rumen microbial communities from tropical cattle in Woodstock, Queensland, Australia - Gonzalo_03 (v2) (version 2) | ecosystem: Host-associated > Mammals > Digestive system >... | reverse complement strand
GGATCAAGTCGTGGCGCGACCTCCCGATCCTGTGCAACCAGTGGGCCAACGTGGTGCGCTGGGAGATGCGTACCCGCCTGTTCCTCCGCACCGCGGAGTTCCTGTGGCAGGAAGGCCATACGGCCCATGCCACGTACGACGAGGCTGTGGCCGAGGCGCAGAAGATGGTGGACGTGTACGCGCGCTTTGCCCGTGAATTCATGGCCATGCCGGTGGTCATCGGCCACAAGTCCGAGACCGAGCGTTTTGCCGGTGCTCTCGACACCTACAGCATCGAAGCCATGATGCAGGACGGCAAGGCCTTGCAAGCCGGTACCTCGCACTTCCTGGGCCAGAACTTCGCAAAGGCTTTTGACGTGCAGTTCGCCAATAAAGAGGGCAAGCTCGAGTATGTCTGGGCAACGTCCTGGGGTGTCTCGACACGCCTGATGGGAGCCCTGATCATGTGCCACAGCGACAACAACGGTCTCGTGCTGCCGCCGGCCCTCGCCCCGATCCAGGTGGTGATGGTGCCGATCTACAAGAAAGACGAAGAGCGCGAAGCCATCCTCGCGCGCATGGAAGAACTCAAGAAGGAGTTCGAGGCGAAGGACCTCAGCGTGAAGATCGACGACCGCGACAACCTCCGTCCGGGCTTCAAGTTCGCCGAATGGGAGCTCAAGGGCGTGCCGGTGCGCGTGGTCATCGGCCCGCGCGACCTGGAAGGCGGCCACGTGGAGCTGGCCCGCCGCGACACCTCCACCAAGGAGAACATTTCGCAGGAAGGTCTGGCCGACCATATCGTCGCGCTGATGGATGAGATCCAGAAGAACCTCTATGCCAAGGCGCTGAAGTTCCGCGACGACAACATCCGCAAGGTCGACACCTGGGAGGAATTCAAGGTCGAGATCGAGAAGGGCGGCTTCCTGCTCTGCCACTGGGACGGTACGCCGGAGACCGAAGAGAAGATCAAGGACTTGACCAAGGCCACGATCCGCTGCATCCCCATCGACTCCTGCGTATGCGAGGAAGAAGGGGTGTGCGTCTACAGCGGCAAGCCTTCGCACCGCCGCGTCATTTTTGCAAGAGCTTATTAATCAATATCATCATGAAAAGACTGCTATTGGCCGTCTGTGCCATTTTCACGACTTTCGCCCTCTATGCCCAGGCTGCGCCGGCCACGGATACCGCTGCAGCAGCCAAGCCCAAGGCAGAATGGAAGAAGGGCATCTCCACGACCATCGGCTTTTCGCAGCTGTCGTTGACCAACTGGGCGGCCGGCGGCGCCGGTCAGCTGACCCTCAATACCTATGCTGATTTCTATGCAGACATGACCAAGGGACGCTTCCTCTGGACGAATGAGCTGCAGGCCGGCTACGGTTTCATCCAGAGTTTCGACACAGGCTACAAGAAGAGCGACGACCGGCTGATCCTGGACAGCAAGTTTGGTTACAAGGCTGCTGAAAAGCTGTATCTGTCGACGGTCTTTAATTTCCGGACCCAGTTTGCCCGCGGTTTTACCAATGACGAGGTGGTTTCGAATATTTTTGCGCCGGCTTACGTTACCCTCGGTCTTGGTATCGATTATACACCTGTCAAGAATGTCTCCATCAACTTTGCGCCGGTAACCGGTAAAGTCACGATGGTCAATGAGCCGGAACTGCGATATCGGTACGGCAATGCCTACGACCAGTTCGCCCGTTTCGAGCTGGGTGCCCAGCTGAAGATCGACGCGAAGCTGGAGGTCGAGAACTTTAAGGTGGGTACTACGGTGGTGGTCTTCTCCGATTATCTCAACAAGCCGCAGAACCTCAAGATCAACTGGGACGTCAATGCAGAGGCGAAGATCTCGAAGTTCTTCTCCGTGACGCTCCGTACCAACATGATCTACGACGACAACATCCTGCTGAACAAGACCAAGTATCTGCCCAACGGCGATATTCTCGAGTACCAGGCCGCCGGTGTCCAGTTCAAGGAACTCTTCACGATCGGCTTCTCCTATACGTTCGGACAGAAAAAGAAATAACGGGTGATGCAGGACCGCTTCGACAGCACCCTGGCGCGGCTTCTGGCCGAAGGGACCGGCGGCCGAGTGCTGCTGGCTGTCAGCGGTGGCATCGACTCGATGACGATGGCAGACCTGTTTCTGCACAGTGCGCTGCGGCTTCCCCTGGCCGTGGCGCATTTCAATTTCCATCTGCGCGGGGCGGAGAGTGACGGCGACGAGGCGCTGGTGCGTGAATGGTGTCTGGCGCAGGGGGTACCGTTCTTCCGGCAAGAGGCTGACACGAAAGCATACGCTTCTGCGCAGGGGCTGTCGATCGAGATGGCTGCGCGCGAGTTGCGTTACGGCTGGTTCGTGACGCTGTGCCGCGAGCAGGGATTCACGCATCTGGCCGTGGCTCACAATCTGGACGACAATGCTGAGACGTTGCTGTTGCATATGTTACGCGGCACGGGCATGCGGGGGATGAGCGGCATCCGGGAAGACGTGCCGCTGCCGGGTGCTGAAGGCGTCCGGATTATCCGGCCGCTGCTGGGTTTCTCCCGGAAGGAGATCGAAGCGTATGCGGTGCGTGCCGGCGTGCCTTTCCGGGTCGATTCGACCAATGGGGATGTGTCTTTCGCGCGCAACCGCATCCGCAACCGGGTTTTCCCCGAACTGGCGGCCATCAATCCTTCGTTCCTGCAGACTTTCCGGCGGGAAATGCGGCAGTTCAGCCAGATGGAGGTCTTGCTCGACGGAGTCTTCGAAGCGGGTCGGGACACGATATGCCGGAAACAGGACGGGGCGCTGGTTATCGACATCCCGATGTTGCGGCAGCAGGAGCAGACCGGCTGGTGGCTATACCGGCTGCTGGAGGGTTACGGTTTCAATGCCGACCAGCTGGAGCAGATCGAGCGTTCGCTGGACGGCCTGAGCGGTAAGACGTTCCTGTCGGCGACGCACCGGCTGGTGAAGGACCGCCGGGAGTTGCGCGTCTATCCTATGACGCTGATGTCGGACGACCTTACTGCCCGTCTCGACGTGCGGACATTTACCGTGACGCCGGGCTTCGATCCGAAGCAGAAGCCGGAGGAGGTACTGTTTGTAGATGCCGACCAGGTGAGGCTGCCGCTTTCAGCGCGCGCTCCGCGTCCCGGCGACCGCTTCCGCCCCTTCGGTATGCACGCCGGTTCCCGGCTCCTGAGCGATTTCTTCACCGACCTCAAGCTCGACGTTGCGCAGAAAGCGCGCGAAATCGTGGTCACCACACAAAATGAAAATGGCGACGAAATCATCGTCGCCATCCTTGGCCGCCGCATCGACGACCATTTCAAAATTACCGTTGCCACGCGGACGGTAGCAGCTATTTCTTCTCTTCCGGTTCGGTAGTAACTTCTTCGGCTTCGTAGCCAAGTTTCTCGATGGCGGCTGCAAGTTTCTGCTTGTCGGTCTTGGAGGCGTCGTACTTGATCCAGACGGTGCGGTCGTCAAGGTTGACTTTCATGTCCTTGATGCCTTTCTCATAGGGGAGGTTGGCTTCGACTTTCTTGACGCAGTTCTTGCAGTCGATGGTGGTGACGAAGGTCACTTCCTGGATGTCGGCCTGTTTTTTCTGTTTCTTGTCCTGGGCGAAAGCGGCGGTGCCGGCCATGAGGAGCAGGGTGAGGGTGAGGAATAAAAAGCGTTTCATTGGTATATGAGTTTGATTGATTATTCAGTTTAGATTCCGGGTCAAGCCCGGAATGACGTTCGTTTACTTCCAAAGTGTATAACGGAGGCCGATGTAGATCTTACGGCCCATGAGAGGACCCCAGACGTTGCTGGCGTCGAAAACTTGCGGGATAGAAGAGGACGACGTCAACGTGTGCATGTGACCGTCACTGAAATTGAGACCGAACGGGTCTTCGGCACCGATGATGGCATGGTGCTGGCGGTAGCCCAGGATGTTCTCGGCACCCACGTATACGTCGATGCCCTTGAACTTGCGGGTGATCTGCGCGTAGAGCATAGGGTAGACCGGCGAGGTCTCCATGCTCCAGACTTCAGCCGCGTACCGGGGAATCCGCATCGGGCCGTTGAGTTGGGCCGTGAAGTCGAAGGTCCATTTGTTCATGGCCGTGGCATACTGCATGTTGAGCACGCCCTTGTAGCGGCTGGTCATCGGCCGTTCCACGAGGCCCTGGTCCTTGAGCGTCACCTTGGCGTCGGTGTAGCGGAATGTCGCCGTGATGTTGAAGCGCTCTAGGGGATTGACCGAGAAGTCCACCTGCCAGGTGTTGGTGTAGGACTTGCCGTCGAGGTTGTAGAATTCGATGGCCAGCATGTTGCGCTCCGGGTCTACGACCACCTGCTTGTTGAAGTCGTTGTGGAAGTAGTCGAAGCTCAGGTAGGTCTCCGTGTCTTCCGCGCCGAAGGGCAGGTAGAAGGTCACATTGCCACCCCAGGTCCAGGCGTCTTCCAGCAGGTCGAGCTTGTCGGGAATGACGAAATCCTTTCCTGTTGAGAAGATACCGAGGTTGTCGGTAAAGATGTTGGCAGTGCGGTAGCCGCGGCCGCCGAGGGCACGCAGCGTTACCCAGTCGGCGGGCGCCCAGCGGACGTTGGCGCGCGGGGCGAAGAGCCAGCCGTGAAGGGTGTTGTACTCGAGGTTGACGCCGCCCACGAAGGTCAGCGCCTCTTCCCAGGTGTAGGTGTATTCGCCGAAGCCGGAAATCGCATGTTCTTTGCGGCTATAGTCGAGCCAGGGATTCTGTCTGTATCCGTATCCTTGCTGCAGGTCGTCGAACTGCCAGGTGGCGCCGAACTCCACTTTGTGGAATTCGTTGATCTCGTTCTGGTAGATGAGGTTGGCAAAGGCAGAATTCTGGCGGCCCTCGTAGTTTTTCAGGCCGAAGAACGAATTGAATTCGTGGTGGTTGAAGTCGGTCACCAGGGCGATGTTGGCGTGGTTGTCCTCGGCGAGGGGCACGCCGATCTTGAAGTAGCCGTTGACGCCGCGGTTGCGGATCTTGGACCCCCAGATGTTATGCTGCAGGTTGTAGGCGTTATCCTTGGTGGCGTCCATCTGGCCGCCGAGGCGGTCGTCGTTGAGGAAGCGGCCGCCGAAGCGGATCTGCATGCCGCTTGGGGCGTAGTAGAGCCAGCGGCTGGTGAAGTTCAGCTGCAGGTCCTGGGGCTCGTCACGAAAGCCGTCCTGGTTGTGGTCCATCTTGTAGGCCGTGCCGCCCACGTGGGCCATGTTGATCATGCTCCACTTTTCGTTGAACTGGATGGCCGAGGCGATGTTGGCCTCGAACATGGCGTCGGAACTGCCGTAAAGCTGGACGAAGAGCGGGGTCTCGTCGGTAGGCTTGCGGTGCTCCATGTTGATCTGGCCGGTGATGGCCTCAAGGCCGTTGATGACGGACGAAGGACCTTTGGCAATCTGGATGCTCTCCAGCCACTGGCCGGGGACGAACGACATGCCGAAGGGCGAGGCGATGCCGCGCATCACGGGCCGGTTCTCGTCGAGCATCTGGGTGTAGGTGCCCGAGAGGCCGAGGAGTTTGATCTGGCGGGCGCCGGTGACGGCGTCGGAGAATCCGACCGTGACACTGGCCGAGTTCTCGAAACTCTCGGCCAGGGCGCAGCAGGCCATCTTGCACAAGCCCGCCGCCGTGATGACTTCGGTCTTGATGCTCTTGAGCTTCGGCATCGTGGACTGCTGGGCGACGACCTTCGATTCATCGAGGTCGTTCTCGCCGGTCAGATAGAACCTGGCTTCGGCCGTGCCGGGCTCCACCACCACCGTGTCGCGTGTGTAGCCTACGTAGGTGGCGATGAGCGTGGCGCGGGCATTCAGTTTCAGCGTGAATTCGCCGTTCGCGTCGGTCTCGATGAGCTTCTCGCGCTCCATGTGGTAGACCTGGGCGAAGGGCAGGGGTTCGGTGCCGCCATTCGGCTTCTGGTAATAGACGTAGCCGTGGAAATTCTGTGCAAGGGCCGGCACCAGGCTCAGGCACAGCGTTATGAATGTGAGGATTCTTTTCATGGAGTTTCTGTTGGGTTGACATGAAGTTGATGCATAAGATTCCGGGGCAGGCCCGGAATGACGATAGGCATCTCAGATCAACCAAACAGAAAGAATGGAAAGGGAGGCACGCTCAGGCAAGGGCGGAGCGTGTGAGATCTGCGAGAGCAGATGGGCGGGGAGTGTCTGGGCGAAGCAGGGAGTCTCGATGACCAGCGGGAGGCCGGCGTCCGGCAGGCCTGCGGCGCGGTCGATGCCGCTGTCGCTGTCCTGCGCGTCGGTCAGCACGTAGACGTCTGTCGTGCAGCAGCCGTGATCGTGGTCATGGTCATGATCGGCATCGTGGCTGTGGTGGTGGATCTGCTCGCAGGAGACATCGCCCAGCATCCAGACAAAGTGCCGACTCCCGTCTTCATGACAGGTGTGGATGCCGAAGCCTGCGTAGGAGAACACGTAGGCCAAGGCCAGCAGGCAGCAGAGGATTCCGGATGCTTTTTTCATTGGTGCAAAAGTAAAGATTATTGACTATATTTGCAAAACGCAAATGAATAAATCATCATAAATTAGGATATGAAACCCTTCTGGAAAATCGTATTCGGCGGTTGCCTCGGAACGCTGCTCGCCTTGTTGCTGGTCAATTTGTTCTTTTTCTGGATCATCGGATCCGCCATCTCCTCGATCGGGAAGGAAAAAGAACCCGTCATTCCCAAGAACGCCATCTTGAAAGTGGACCTGTCCCAGCCGATCGGAGAGCAGGGGAAGGAATCCTTTACATTTAATCCGCTGGCTGGCAGCATGGACATGGGCACGAGCGTTTCCCTCCTCGACGCCATCCGGGCGCTGGAGCTCGCCGCCATCGATCCCCAGATCAAGTTCGTCTATGTCAAAGCAGACGAGTTGAACATGGACATTGCGCAGGCCGAGGAATTCCGTGCCGCCCTGGCACGTTTCCGCGAGAGCGGCAAGCCGCTGGTTGCCTATAGCCAGGCCCTGTCCAACGGGACGTACTACATGGCATCCGTGGCCGACAAGGTGATACTCAACGCCTATGGCGACTGCATGATCACGGGCATGAGTTCCAACCTGATGTACTACAAGGACCTGATCGATCACTTGGGCATCGACGTGCAACTCATCCGTCACGGAAAATATAAATCGGCCGGTGAGCCGTACATCAAGAGCGAAATGAGCGCCGAAAATAGGGAGCAGTATGAAACGCTGCTCGGCACGATCTGGGACGTGATTGCCGATGCCGTGTCTTCTTCCCGTGATTTCTCGGCGGAACAGTTCAACGCCTGGATTGACAACCTGGAGATCACCACGGGTGAAGCGGCTCTCGAAAAAGGCCTGGTGGACGAGCGCTGGTACGACGATCAGGTGCGCGATTATTTCTGCACGCTGAGCGGTGTCAAGGATCCCAAGGACCTGCACTATGTGGGCCTGAAAGAATATGCCGAAGCGAAAGTCAAACCGAATCTTCGTGCCAAGGACAAGATTGCCGTGATCTATGCCGACGGTGAAATCGTGATGGACGATGAAGGATCGGGCAGCATCGGCAACCATTTCGCCCGCGAAATCGCCAAGGTACGTGCGGATTCTTCTGTCAAGGCTGTTGTTTTCCGCGTGAACAGCCCGGGCGGCAGTGTCCAGGCCTCGGCGGCCATCGAGCGAGAAATCGAACTGCTGAAGCAGTACAAGCCCGTGGTGGCCAGCTATGGCGGCTACGCGGCTTCGGGCGGCTACTGGATCAGCTGCGGCGCCGACAAGATCTTCTCGGACAAGAGTACCCTGACCGGCTCGATCGGCGTATTCGGCCTGATTCCGAGCTTCGGCAAGGCGCTCAAGAAGAACCTGTATCTGAATGTCTACGAAGTGTCTACCCACAAACATGGATCGATGGGCAGCGGCATGGCACCGCTGGATGAGACGGAAGTTGCCGTGATGCAGAAGATGATTGACGACACGTATGAAGACTTTGTGGGCCGTGTCGCGACCGGCCGCGGCCTGGCGACGGAAGCGGTCGATGATATTGCCCAGGGTCGTGTCTGGGCCGGCGGCGATGCCATCGGCATCGGCCTGGTCGACGAATGGGGCGGCCTGACCGACGCCATCCAGTACGCCGCCACGATGGTCGGCCTGGAGAAATACCGGGTGGTCGAGTTCCCGCTGGTCGAACCGATGTACAACCAGTTGCTCTCCATGATGAACGACACGGGAACCGAGCAGGATGTCCGCATGCAGGATCTTCCTGAAACGGCTGTCCGTGCTGCAAGCTGGATGCTGGACCTCCGTGGCCCGGAGATTGTATCAAGAATGCCGTATATTGAAATAAACCTTAAATAATAAACTTAAATGAAACGTTTTGGATTGATACTGCTGGCTGTCGCGGCGCTCCTGATCGCGATGCCTGCACAGGCGCAGAACCTGAAAAACCTCGGCAACAAGCTGAAGAAGGCCGGTGAAAAAGCCGGACAGACCACGAACAACAATGCTTCCCAGACGAATTCCGGGTCTTCCGCCTCGGCAACGGCAAAGCCGGGAAACAATGGCAATACCTGGTTCGTCAGCCAGAGCAACGGTTCGAACCGCAACGACGGATCCATGGAGAAACCGTTCAAGAACATCCAGAAGGCCATCGAAATGGCTTCGTCCGGCGATGTGATCCGTGTAGCCGAAGGCAACTATTTCGGCCTGCTCAACAGCGGTAACATCAAGATTGACAAGGGTATCTCGATCATCGGCGGCTATAATCCCGATTTCTCGGAACGGGATATCCTGGCACACCGCACCTATGTCCAGCCTACGGCGACGTCCAACGGCTCGGCTTCCGGACAGGGAACCATCCAGATCAACGTCATGCAGCCCAATACGCTGGTCGTGCTCGACGGCCTGATCATGGACCGTGGCAATTCCATTGCCTATAATCCGCGCGGCGAAGGCCAGCCGGAAGGCGTCGAGACCCCGATGATGCAACCGATCGGAACGGCCGGCATCGGTGCGCCGGGTGTACCTGAAGAAAGTGTCAATACGACGGAGACGGCCCTCGTCTATATCCAGACCGGTTCCAAATGCGATATCACTATCCGCAACTGCGCTTTCCTGAACGGCCCGAATTTCGGTATCCTCGGTTCGACCGCAGCCACGAAGATTATCATCGACAACTGTATCTTCGTCAATATCCGCATGGCCGCCGTCGAGCTCCGCGGCGCTTCCGCAACGCTCAACAGCGAAACGCAGTTCACCAACAACACGGTCTTGTTCACCTGGTCGCGCCTGAAAGATTTCGGCGACATGGGCTACGGCTTCCGTTACATGCCGAAGATGGACAGCTATCTCGACCACAATATCATCGGCTGCAGCATCTTCTCCGGCCTCGACCGTACGCATGTGGACAGCCCGGCATCCAAGGAGGCAGAGCGCGTGACGACCTGCGAGAACACGCTGTTCTTCCTGAACCGTCAGGCTGACCTTACCCTCCCGGGCGGCGGCATGTTCCTGCGGGTTCGGGTGGCAGATTTCGACGATGTCGAGCAGCTTGCCCGTGTGGAAGGCAACAAGGAAGTGACCGATCCTGCCCTCTTCAACGGCAAGATCAACGAAGCCTACCTGAAGGGTTTCCTCGGTGCCACTTATTCCGAGAAGCTCAGCTACGACCCGAATTCTTCCAACAACACCTTCCGTCAGGCGATGGGCATGAACATGACCGGCACGATGTCGTCGAAGGTGTCGATGTTCGCCAACCACTATCCGGTGGAAGACGCACTTCTGCTCTTCGGTGCCGTTCAGGGTTACGGTGCCCAGCTTCCGAAGTAAAGTTTCCGAACCATGCGAAGGATCCTTCTCCTGACGATAGCCCTCCTGGTGCTCGCCCCGCTCTCTGCGCAGATGCGGATCCGTGTCAACCAGGCGGGCTATCTGCCTGACGACTGCAAGGTTGCAGTGCTGCTGGCGGAACAGGCCGGTCCGGCCGGCTTTGAAGTGCGGGATGCCCTGACGGATTCTCCGGTACTGAAGGGGGAGGGTTGTGTGGAGGATGCCGGTAAATGGGCTTTCCCTTGTGCCTGGCGTCTCGATTTCTCCGCACTGCAGGCACCGGGTGCTTACTATATTGTCTGCGGGGAGGCTGTTTCGCCGGTTTTCCGCATCGGCCCCGACGTTTATGACGGCCTGGCCGATTTCCTGCTGACGTATCTGCGGCAGCAACGCTGCGGGGACAATCCTTACAACAACCACGTGTGCCATGAGCACGACGGGTATATCGTCTATCATCCCACCCGTACGGGTGAGCACATCGACGTGACGGGCGGCTGGCACGATGCGACCGATTATCTGCAATACACGACCACTTCGGCGACGACCATCTATCATCTGGCTTTTGCCTGGAAATATGCTGCGGACCGTTCGGTTTTCGGCGACCGCTACGATGCGACGGGCCGTCCGGGTGCCAACGGAATTCCGGATGTTCTCGATGAAGTGAAATGGGGCCTCGACTGGCTCGACAAGATGAATCCGGCTCCGCGCGAGATGTACAACCAGATTGCTGATGACCGCGATCACGCCGGCATGCGCCTGCCGTATCTGGATTCCGTGGATTATGGCTACGGGCCCGGGAAGGGCCGTCCGGTCTATTTTGTGACGGGCGAGCCGCAGATTGCCGGACATAAGGTAAACCGCACGACCGGCGTATCTTCCATCGCCGCCAAATTCGCATCCACGTTTGCCCTGGGCGCTGACGTCATCCGACCCTGGTATCCGGACTTTGCCGAGAAAATAGAAGGCAAGGTACAGGATGCTTGGGACTTTGCGCTCGAGAAACCGGGCAACACACAGACCGCGTGCGTGATTTCACCGTATTTCTATGAAGAGGACAGCTGGGTCGATGATCTGGAACTGGCTGCGGCGACGCAGTACGCGCTCGGAAAGGGCGGGGACTGGCTGCAGCGGGCTTCCTACTGGGGCGAGCTGGAGCCGTATTCTCCCTGGATCGACGGGCAGAAAGGCAAAGAATATCATCATTACCAGTGGTATCCGTTCATCAATCTGGGCCACTGGCTGCTGGCGGCGAGCGATGATGCCGCTGTGACGACGGAGTTTGCCGGATACATGCGCGATGGCCTGGAACGGCTTCGCCGGCAGGGGGCAGCAGATCCGTTCAGGCACGGTGTCCCGTATCTGTGGTGCTCCAACAATCTGACGTCTGCGGCCGTGACGCAGGCCTGGCTGTACGGGCAGGTGTCCGGTGACGGGCAGTTCCGGGAAGATGAAACTGCCTTGCGAGACTGGCTCTTCGGCTGCAATCCCTGGGGTACGTCGATGATCGTCGGCTGGCCTGCCGCTCAACTGCCGGGCCATGACACGCCGACCGATCCGCATTCGTCGTATGTGAAAGTCAACGGCGACCTGCCGCTCGGCGGCCTGATCGACGGTCCGATCATGCGGCAGCTCTTTCTGGACCGGGCGGGCGCAGCGCTGACACGGGAGGATGCGTTTGACCGTTACAACCAGGGCATGGCTGTCTATCACGATGACATCGGTGATTATGCCAGCAACGAGCCGACCATGGACGGCACAGCCGGCTTGGTGGCATACGCCGCTGCCCTTGAAGCCCGCGGCCGTGTCTGGAAAGCCTGTCATCCTGAGCGCAGCGAAGGATCTGTCCCCTTCCGGAAAGACCGTTATGGCGCCATCGTCCGCGTCAACCCCGACCAGAAAGTCATCTACCTCTGTTTTACGGCCGATGAGAACTTCAATGGGGCTGAGACCATTCTCAAGACCCTGAAGAAGCAGAAAGTCAAGGGCAATTTCTTCCTGACCGGCAATTGTATGCGCCATGCGCCCAACCAGGATGTCATCCGCCGCATTGTGGCGGATGGTCACTATGTGGGCGGGCATTCCGACGGCCATGTGCTGTATTGTGACTGGGGCCCGCAGCGTCCGACGCTGATGAGCGCCGACAGCATCATCGCGGACCTGAAGGCCAACTATGACGAACTGGCGAAGTTCGGTGTGGAACGGACGGCGGCGCGGTGGTTCCTTCCGCCTTATGAGCACTACAACGATTTCAGCGTGGGTGTCCTGGAAGGAATGGGGCTTCATGTGGTGAATTATACGCCGGGCATCGGTACGCCAGCCGATTATACGACGCCTGATATGGCGAACTACAAGCAGGCCCAGCCGCTTATCGACGGACTCTGGAAGTTCGAGAAGGAGCAGGGCTTGAACGGTGCGCTTTTGCTCATCCACCCCGGCATCCATCCCGACCGTCCGGAGAGCGAGCGACTGTACAACCGGCTCGACGAAATCATCCGTTACTTGAAGAAAAAAGGATACCGATTCGACAGACTTCCTTAAGAGAATATGTACAAGATAACCAAGAAAAATATGCTGACTCCCACCATCTGCCTGATGGACGTGGAGGTGCCGCGGCTGGCCGCCGCGGCCTTGCCGGGCCAGTTCCTGATCGTGCGCGCCCGGCCGGAAGGTGAACGGATTCCGTTGACGATCTGCGATTACGACCGTTCGAGGGGAACAGTGACCATCGTCACCCAGATTGTCGGCGCATCGAGCCGGATGATCTGCGCGCTGGAGGAAGGAGAATGTTTCACCGATGTTGTCGGTCCGCTGGGCCGTCCTTCCGATTTCGTGGAGATTCCCGATGCAGAATTGCGTGGGCGCCGCTATCTGTTCATTGCCGGTGGCCTCGGCACCGCACCGGTCTTTCCGCAGGCGAAATACCTGCACGAGCGGGGCGCGAAGGTCGATGTAATCGTCGGCGCCAAGACGGCCGACCTGCTGATTCTCCGGAAGGAGATGGCGGCCGTCTGTGACAATCTGTATATCTGCACCGACGATGGCTCCGAGGGCCATCACGGGCTGGTTACCGAAAAAATCAAGCTGTTGCTGGAAGCGGGGGAGACCTACGACCAGGCAGTGGCCATCGGTCCGATGATTATGATGAAATTCGTGATGCTGACGCTGAAAGATTCCGGTATTCCCTTGGTCGTCAGCCTGAATACGATCATGGTCGACGGTACGGGCATGTGTGGAGGCTGCCGTATCACGGTGGGCGGAAAAGTCCGTTTTGCTTGTGTGGAAGGGCCGGAATTTGACGGATATGCCGTCGACTTTGATGAGGCGCTGCGTCGCCAGACGCTGTATCGCCCGCAGGAGCAGGAAGCAGATCACAAATGTAAAATCGGGAGGAACTGACATGGCTGAGAAGATTGGACGCGTACCCGTGCGCGAGCAGGACCCGAAGGTCCGGGCGCACAACTTCGAAGAGGTATGTTACGGATATAACGAAGAAGAGGCATTGCTGGAGGCTTCGCGTTGCCTCAACTGTCGCAATCCCCGTTGCGTGCAGCACTGCCCGGTGGGTATCCATATTCCGGAATTCATCGCACAGGTCAAGGCTGGCGCTTTTGCCGAGGCGGCCGCAGTGATTGCGCGTGACAGCTCTCTGCCAGCCGTTTGCGGACGCGTCTGTCCGCAGGAGACGCAGTGCGAAGGCAGCTGTATCCTGGGGGTGAAAGGTGAACCGGTGGCCATCGGCAAGCTGGAACGTTTCGTGGCCGACTGGTCGCGTGAAAACGGCGGCGTGCCCGTGGAAAAGGCGCCTGCCAACGGCATCAAGGTGGCCGTAGTGGGCAGTGGCCCATCTGGTCTGGCCTGCGCCAGTGATCTGGCTAAGCTGGGCTATGAGGTCACGATTTTTGAGGTATTGCACAAGGCCGGCGGTGTTTTGCAGTATGGAATTCCCGAGTTCCGTCTGCCGAAGCTGCGGGTGGTGGAGCCCGAGATCGATAGTGTCCGTGCGCTGGGTGTCAAGATTGAGACCAACGTGGTGGTGGGCCGCACGGTCACCATCGACGATCTTTTCGACAAGGAAGGGTTCAAGGCCGTGTTTGTCGGATCCGGTGCCGGTCTGCCGCGATTCATGGGAATTCCCGGCGAGAGCCTCAACGGCGTTTTCTCCGCCAACGAGTTTCTGACGCGCAGCAATCTGATGCGTGCATTTGATCCGTCGAGCGATACGCCGATCTTTGTCGGAAAGCGCGTGGCTGTGGTCGGTGGTGGCAATGTCGCGATGGATGCGGCGCGTACAGCGTTGCGTTTGGGCTCAGAAGTGACGATCGTTTATCGCCGTACCGAGAAAGAACTGCCGGCCCGTGCCGAAGAAGTGCATCATGCGCGGGAAGAAGGCATCGAATTCCGGATGCTGACCAATCCGGTGGAAGTTCTGGGCGACGAGAAAGGATGGGTGCGCGCTTTGCGCTGCATCCAGATGGAACTGGGTGAACCCGATGCGAGCGGCCGCCGCAGTCCGGTTCCTGTGGCCGGTTCCGAATTCGAGAATCCCGTCGATGAAGTCATCATGGCGCTGGGAACTTCGCCCAACCCGTTGATTGCGGGAACGACGAAAGGCTTAGAGACTGAGCGTCACGGCTGTATCGTGGCCGATGAGGACGGCGCGACGTCGCGGCCCGGCGTCTTCGCCGGCGGTGACGCCGTCACCGGTGCCGCCACCGTCATCCTTGCCATGGGCGCCGGCCGCCGGGCCGCCGCCGCCATCGACGCGTATCTTCAGCACCATTAGCATCTTCTGAATGCCGCAGAACGGGCAAGGTCCAATTTCATGGCGAGGCCACTGAAAAAGGAGACAGTTTCATAAGCTTCTGAGAATCGTTTGTTTTCAATCGACCTCCTGGGTTTCCACATGCATCCGCATAATGGATTCTCAGGAGGTTGTTTTCAAA
>Ga0310786_10007071_pt1 | contig 14735 bp, 9 predicted proteins | sample AusTroGonzalo_MG_FD_203881 | JGI IMG/M metagenome (GOLD analysis project Ga0310786, IMG submission 203881) | Bovine rumen microbial communities from tropical cattle in Woodstock, Queensland, Australia - Gonzalo_03 (v2) (version 2) | ecosystem: Host-associated > Mammals > Digestive system >... | reverse complement strand
AAGACCCTCTGGCCGTAGCCTTCCTGGATGAGTTCGTGGCGGGTGAACTTATGCACCTTCAGACCGTAGCGCTTGCTTACCATCTCAGTGATCTTCGCGAATTTGGCCGGTATCACATCAGGTACCTTCACCTTGCATTCCACGTAGTCGTTATCCTTCTCGTAGCCTTCCATCTGCTCCATGTGTTGCGGATAGTAGGGGTAGTTGTAGTTGATATACATCGTGGCGAGTTGGTCGAAGCCCTCTATGAGCATCCCTTCGCGGTCGGTATCGATGAAGCCCATCGGTCCGGCAATCTCATTCATTCCACGTTCACGTCCCCAGTCCTCAACGGCCTTCAGTAGGGCAGCTGAGACCTTTGGGTCATCGATGAAGTCAAACCATCCGAAGCGTACCGTCTGACAGTTCCACCGTTCGTTGGCGCGGCGGTTGATGATGGCAGCCACACGCCCCACCACCTGACTGTCTTTCTGAGCCAGAAAATATGCTGCCTCGCAGCACTCGAACGAAGGGTTCTTGTCACTACGCAGCGTGGCCATCTCGTCTGAATAGAGGAAGGGCACGGCACAGTCTTGGCCGCGATATAGGTCGTAGTAAAACTGGATGAACTGCTCCAGTTCCTGTTTGGTTTCTACCCGCCTGATTTCAATCATTTCGTCTTGCACGGTGCAAAATTACAAAAAAAAAGCGAAACGCGGTACGTTTCGCCATTTTTTTATCATTTCTTTTTCTTAGCAGCCGAACGGCTGAAATTAGTAGTTCGGAGGAGCTCTTCGGCTTTCTCTATCATCTCGGTGAGCTGGGCATTGGGTGACTGTTCTTTACGGGCGAGTTCAAGGAAACGCTCGAAGTAGGTCTTCGCCTGCTGGCCGTCGGGGAGATAATAGTAGGTGGCATTGGCTATATTATAATAAGTGGCGATGGAGGTGGGATTGTATCGGAGGTGTTCCTTCCATGCCTCCACGGCCTGGGCGTACCTGCCGGTGAGGTAGTAGGCCTCGCCTTGCGAGAGTGTAATGGCCTTCATAATAGTGGTATCGGGTTGCATCAGCTGTTTGGCGACATCGAGATAGCCAAGCCCTTCAGGATAGCGCTTCGTGTCGACGCAGACCACTCCAAGACGATAGGCGCAGCCATAGTGCTGCATGCCGCTAATCAGGAAAGCCAACTGTAGATAATGATAGGCACGTTCGAGATCTTCGATCTGCGAGTAGCACATGCCTGCGGAATACAAGGTGTTGAAGGTGGAGTCGCCCTGTTGGAGTAGCCGTTCGTATAATTTGGCTGCTGCCGAGAAGTCACGATTCATGAACCATGCATCGGCTAAGGCTCGGTTTACCAAGATGTTGGTGGAGTCCTTCTCACTGTATATCATTCCGCAGATGATACCCTTCTGCGGCTGGTTGTTCTGGGCGTAGGCGAGCGTCAACCCTGCTACCATTTCACCGTCCATCGGATAGTGATTCACCAGCTGTTCCGTCCAATAGATATAGGAGTCGGTATCGCCTTGTTTCTGATAGCTGTTGGCGAGTTGTCTGAAAGCCTCGTGGGAAAGAGAATCCTCAGGAATAGTCTTTAGCAGCTCGGAGCACTGGCGATAGTTCGCCCGTTTGTAGTAGCAGTCGGCGAGTTTCATCTGAACAATACAATCTACTATTGCACTCTTTTCAGCCGAGCTTTTCAAGCGCTCGATGATTTCGTCCTGCTTTTCCTGGGGTAATTTCTCAAGCCAGTCAAGAGGTAGTTCAAGTTGTTCTACAGCCTGTTGTTGACTACGGGCTTTAGCGAGGGCGTATGCCTGTTGAAAATACTTCAGTGCCTCGAAGGTGTTATATGTCTGCATGCAGCTGTCACCTGCCTGGAGGCAGATGGTAAGGGAGTCCACAGCAGGTTTCACCGTCTTCTTCTTCGAAGAGCCCTCGCCCCGGGCAGTCGGGACTGCCAGTAGGGCGAGGGCTACGATCGTCATCAGACTTTTCATCATACGTTTTACTTCTTGGTAGTAATGAGGAGCACGCCGTTTTTGCCCTTATCACCATACTTCTCGAGAGACGCTTTGTCTTTGAGCACATCTATATTCTTGATGGTCTTGGGATCCATCTTGCTAACCGTCTCGTAAGTGACCGTCTCGCCATCGACGATGCAGAGCACATTACTATTGTCGCCAGCGATAAAGACTCCTTCGGCCTTAGGTGTAAATGTTCCTTCAGCTCTAAGTGCTTCATTGCCATCCAGACGGAAGGTGATGGGCACTGTGTATTTCACGTCGACGGGTGTGCCATTCTGTTTGCCAGGCTGCCATTTGGGCATGGCATTGATGACACGGAGACCCTCGGCGTCAAGTGACGGGGAAACGGACTTGACGACACGGGCATCACTGATGCTGCCGTCTTCCTTCACGACGAAGGTGACGATAACGCGGCCCTGAGTGTTGGCTTTCAAAGCGTCATCGGGATATTTGATGTTCTTGGCGAGGTAGCCGAAGAGTGCCTGTGGCCCACCAGGATACTGTGGCATTTCCTCCACGACATCGAAGACCCTTCCTGGCTTGGTAGCAGGCTCTTGGTTTTCTTTCTTGTTGGGAACCCCGAAGGCAACCGTTCTAATGCCAGTCTTTTCCAACATTTCCGTGGTTATCACCACCTCTTTAATGTCAGCGGTTTCGGTAACCTCATCGCTCTGTGGATTGCTCTCAATCATCTTTGTGATAAAACGCACCGTCGAGCCAATAGGGGCTGTCAGGGTAATCTTACCCTTAGCGTCGGTTTTTGCGGTCTGGATAACCTTACCGTCTACGACCACCTCTACAGGCACACCGTCCATGGGGTAGTTATTAGGCACCAGAAGGGTCTGGAATGTCACAGGCTTATTGTTTTCTTTCACCTGAATAGCTTGGCTGCCGATCTTAATGGTACCGGCTTTCTTGCCTTTCTTGACGGGCACTTGCTTCTGCGGTTCGTCATAGACGTAGTCGGTGACGGTCCGGGCATTGAGGGCGAGGGTGACGCCCACGATGGGCAGGAGTGCCAACAGCTTCAGGAGGCTGCGGCGCGGGGATTTAGTATGTAACATCATATTGATTCTGTTTTTGAGGGCACTGTGAGTGATGCCGTTGGCAAGGGAGTACCCGCCGATGCCACCGGCTTTTGTGATTAACAGGTATTGATATTGACGCGCATTGATCCCTTGTGAGAGTACTGCACCGTCGGCCTCGTATTCGTGGATGGCACGCAGGTCGCTGCGGAGCATCCAGATGGCGGGATTGAACCACTGGAGGGCGGTGAGGAGATCCACGAGGAGTACGTCCCACGAGTGGTGAAGGCGTATGTGTCCCCGTTCATGGGTGAGGATCGCGGCATCACGGGTCTCGTAGTCGCCACGGTTCATCACGATATAGTGCATCCAACTGAAGGGTGCCAGATCTGCGTTACCGGTCACGCAGAGGATGGTGCCGTCTTCCTGCGGATGCTGTTCACTGTTTTTTATCAGAGAGAGAATCCTGAACAAAGACCAGAGGGTGTTGGCAAGCGTCGCCACCATACCTATTATAAATAAGGTGGTGAACAGGAGAGCATAGCCATTTGTGGAAGGTGAAGGGTTGAGGGTGGAGGGAGATGTGTCTGCGATATTGTAATCTCCTTCCATATTCCACATACCACCATCCACCAGAACAGTCTCGTGCATCGTGATGACGCAAAGAGGCAGTACGAACGAGGCCACTGCCGTGAGTAGCAGTACGAGGCGGTTCACACGGTGGAACGTCTCCTTTGACAGCATCAGGCGGTAGAACATATAGAATACCGCTATCAGCATCGCCACCTTCAGGTCGTATATCAGGAAATCAGTCATGATGTTGCTCTATTTGATCGATAAGTTCGCGGAGTTCTTCCACACTGATCTTCTCTTCCTTGACGAAAGAGGAGACTGCCGAGAGGTAGGAGCCTGAGAAGTAGTTCTTGATGATGCCGGCGATGGACTTACGGCCGTATTCCGCCTCGGTGATAAGGGGGTAATACTGGTAGGTGTTGCCGAACTGCTTGTGGTCGAGGAATCCTTCTTTCTCCAAGATACGTACCATCGTGGAGAGGGTATTGAAATGGGGACGGGGCTCGTCGTAGTACTCCAAGAGTTCCTTGACGAACATCGGGCCGTGCGCCCAATACAGATCCATGATCTCCTTTTCTTTATTTGTCAGCTTTTTCATTGTCATTTTGCTTTTAGTCATTCCATCAATTAGCGCGTCGTTATCTAATATCCGACTGCAAAGTAACTAAAACTTTTCGTTACATACAACTAAACAGCTTAGTTTTTAAACTAAATTAATTAGTTGACTAAAGATTTAACGAATATTTACAGGGCGTCGATGTATTCGTAGAGTTTTTTATAGAAGGGATGACGCGTCATGGTGGAGGCGTCGCCAAGGATGATGAGTTTCATCCTGGCACGGGTGATGGCGACGTTCATACGGCGCAGGTCGCGGAGGAAACCGATCTGCCCCTCGTCGTTGGCACGGACGAGGGAGATGAGGATGATGTCACGCTCCTGCCCCTGGAAACCATCGACGGTATTGACGCTGATCAGGTGGCGGTAGGGCTTGAAGAACTCACGTTTCTTGAAGAGGCGGCGGAGGTACTGCACCTGTGCGCGGTAGGGGGAGATGACACCCACGTCGAGGCGCTCCTCCAAGATGCGCTCCTTACCGATCTTCTTGAAGTAGCTCTCTAACGTCATCAGCGTCAATTCGGCTTCGGCCTTGTTGATCCGTCCGAAGCTCTCCCCGACAAATTCCTCTTTGAAGAGTTTAGAGTGGACAGTGGATAGTGGATAGATATGATTACTTTGCATGCCCTTCTTGTTATCGCTTGATAGGTAATCATAACTGTCCACTGTACACTCTCCACTAAACTCTGAGGTGTCTATCCACGTCATGGGGATGTCGAGGTCGAGGATGCTGCGGTACTTCACCTCGGGGGCCGACTCCACCTGATTGCCATAGAACCAGTCGGAGGAGAAGCGCATGATCTCCTCGTTCATGCGGTACTGCATCTTCAACAGGGTGACCACCTCGGGCTTGTTCTCCACGATACGCTCCATGAGTGTCTTGCCCAGACCGGCCTTCAGCGCGGCGAAACTCTTGATGGTGGGCGGCAGCTGACAGTGGTCGCCGGCAAAGATGACCCTCGACACCTTTCGGATGGGAATCCAACAGGCGGCTTCCAAGGCTTGGGCTGCTTCATCTATAAATAAGGTGCCGAACTTCTGACCCTCCAACAGACGGTTGGCAGAGCCGACAAGCGTACAGGCGATGACACGAGCCTCGCCGAACAGCTGGGCATTGATGCGTACCTCCAGTTCGGTGGCCCGTTCCTTCAGGCGTTCCAGTTTCTGGTGGTATCTCTCGTCGCCGCGCTTGCGGTGGGCGCGGAGGTCGCGGATGGCCTTGCGGATGCTCCAGAGCAGTTCGTAGTCGGGATGGGCCTCGAAACGCCGCTCGTAGGTGAAGGAGAGCATCTTGTCGTTGACACGGGTGGGATTGCCGATGCGCAGCACGTTGACACCACGGTCAACGAGCTTTTCCGAGATCCAGTCCACAGCCATATTGCTTTGGGCGCAGACCAATACCTGATTCTCGCGGCGCAGAGTCTCGTAGATGGCCTCCACGAGGGTAGTGGTCTTGCCTGTGCCTGGCGGACCGTGTACGATGGCCACGTCCTTGGCGCGTAGCACCTTGTTGACGGCATCTTCCTGCGTCTTGTTCAGATAGGGGAAGTGCATCGGAGCAAATGTGAAGGTCTCAGCCTTCTGATGCGAATAGAAGAGGTCACGGAGATAGCCTAACCGTCCTTTGGCCCAGATGACGCGGTCGAGGGCCTCGAACATCATCTTATAGCTCGTCTCGTCGAAGAAGAGCTGGATGCCGACGTTCTCCGCTTCCTGTACGTCGATGAGCTGGCCGTTATCCGGCACAGCCACCACCATCCGGTCGCCATCGACATAGCTGACGGTCGCCGTGAAGGGGAAATATTTGATGTGAGACTGCTTGGAATCTCTAATCTGTTTGGCTTGGCTGGTGAAGAAGCAAACCGGCTTGCCGAACTCGAAGTTATGCTCTATCTCGTCGTCCTCGCCCTGGCGGAACACCTCCACCACCAGTTGGTTCAGCGAGTTATAGTAGCTCTTACCCATCCGCAGGGGGAACCAGGCATCGCCGCGCTTCACCTTCCGTTGCAGTCCCATTTCCTCGGTCTGCTTGCGGAAGGTCTCCTTCTCGGCCGCATACTCCATCTGGAGCAGTAGCCGTTGTTGTTGGAGCGCCAGTACCGGCGATGTCTGGTTGTTGCTCATAGGGTGATGGTATAGGGACGCAGACCGTCTGCGCTGAATGTGACTTTGACGGTCCCTTGGCCTGTGCGACGGATATAGCTGACGAGCCTTCCGCGATAGACGGGCTGGTGGTTGTCGCGGTAGTCGCTCATATCGGTATTGTTACTGCCTTCGAGGCCAAGCAGCACGGCAGGGCCTTCGATGGTGCAGGTAACGTCGTTGAGGGCTGACTTCACACGGTTGCCGGCCTCGTCAATGACCTCTACCAACAGCTGGTGCAGCGTCTCGCAGTCGTCGGGTAACAACTCGCTGGCACGCAGGGCGACAGGCTGGGTGTTGGTCGTGATCTCGTAGGCGGAGAGCACCTTCCCGTCGTTGGCACAACCCTCGGCACGGAGTGTTCCGGCCTCGAAGGGGATGTCCCAGTAGATGATGGCATTGGAGTCGTTCTGCTGTTTCAGGTCACCCACCACCTTGCCGTTCAGCAACAGTCGGGCCTGGGGGGCATTGGTGTAGCAGACCACGCGCATGGTCACGGTAGAGTCCTGACGCACGAACGGCGGCAGGTTCCAGTCGTCCTGTGCCTCGGGGGAGATGAAATTACCGCGTCCCCGTCTGCCTTGGCGACGCCCCCGCTGCTGCATCAGGGGATAGGTGCCGATATAGGTCATCGGCTCCTCACTCCAGAGGGCGGCGCGGAACCAGCCACGTGGTTTCTTGAAACTGCCGAAGTCCAGGAGACCAGTGTTGAGACCGCGTGACGGCCATCGTCCTGACTCTCCGAGGTAGTCAGTACCCGTCCAGATGAACTGTCCGAAGATATTCTCCTTGTCGCGTACGGCCTTCCACGAGTCATAGCCGACACCCGTCTCACTGCCGTAGATGATGCGCTGCGGATAGGTCTGATGATCCTCGTCGTAGCGCTGTTCGGTATAGTTATAGCCCACCACGTCGATGGCTTCCGGATATTCCGTCTCGTTGCTCATCACCACACCGGCCAGGGCTCCTGTGACGGGTCGTGAAGTGTCGATGCCGCGGATGACGGCGGCGATGCGCTTGGCAATCTTCCCGATGCGCTCGGCGTGGGGCGCCTCCGGCTTATAGCCGCCGAACATCGGCTGGTTGATGCTGGCATTGTTGCCGTCGAGCACAGGGTGTGAATAGGGGTCGTTGGGATAGTCCACCTCGTTGCCCACGCTCCAGAGGAACACTGACGGGTGGTTACGGTCGCGACGCACCATGTCGGCCACGTCGCGGTCGATCCATTCCTCAAAGAAATCGTAGCTGCCGTCGAAGGCGGGCTTGCCGGCATTCCAGCCCTCCACCCATTTGCGCTTGGGGAATTCCCACTCGTCGCTGCCCTCGTCGATGACGAGCATACCCTCCTGGTCGCAGATGTCATAGAGCACGGGGGCCTGGGGATTATGACTCATACGGATGGCGTTGGCTCCCATCCTTTTCAGTTCCCTGACCTTGCGCACCCATACCTCACGGGGTACGACGGCACCCAGCACACCGGCATCATGGTGCAGACAGACACCCTTCACCTTCATCCACTCGCCATTGAGGGCAAACCCCTTGTTGGCATCGAACTGCAGGGTACGCAGGCCCATTGGTATCTCCGTGTGGTCTGTCACACCTTCCGCCGTGGCCAGTTCCACCTTTAATATATAGAGGTAAGGATCCTTCAGGCTCCAGAGCCTGACCTGGGGGATGGTCATCTCGATGGTGCGTTTGGTCTGGCCTGCCTTCAGACGGCCGATGGAGAGGCTTTGAGAGGCAAGGTCACCGACGGTGAGCCGTATCTCGTAGGACGCCTTCGTCTGCTGCGGTGCGTCAATGGCCACATCGACTTCGATGGTGGCATTGCCGCCGTCCAGCCGTTTCAACCGGTAGGTGGCACCCCACTGCGACAGGTGAACCTCGGGTGCCCGTATCAGCCACACGTCGCGGTAGATGCCGGAACCCGTGTACCAGCGGGAGTCGGCGATGCGGCTGTGATCCACGCGGATGGCCAGGACATTCTCACCTTTCTTATTAAGATAGGGTGTCATGTCGTAGAGGAACGACACGTAGCCGTTGGGCCGTTTGCCCAAGAGGTGACCGTTCAGATAGACCTCGCTGCGGTTGTAGATGCCTTCGAAATAGATATAGGTCTTGGGCGAGGGTGCCGACAGTGTGAAGTGCTTGCGGTACCAGCCGATGCCGGCGGGCAGATAGCCCGTGCAGCTGGCATACTGCTGAGACAGTTGCCCCTCGATGCTCCAGTCGTGCGGCACGTCGAGTTTGCGCCAGCTGCCATCGTGGTACGACGGCTCCATAGCCTGGGGCGTATCACTGAGGCTGAAAAGCCATCCGTCATTGAACCGCTCGGGGCTGCCGAACGATACTTGTGCCCTGATACCGGTACATGCCAGCCAAAGCATCATCACCATTGTCATCTGTCTCATATCATTTCCAGTTTTTTTGTAATTTGTGTGCAAAGATACGGAAAAGAAGTGATAAGTGAAGAGTTAAAAGTGAAAATTTTGCTGCCGCGTTATAATTTTCAATTATCAATTATCAATTTTCAATTAAAAATAGTAACTTTGTAGCCGAAATGAAACAGATATTGTTAATTAATGACGTTGTGGGCTACGGCAAGGTGGGCATGGGAGCCATGCTGCCAATCTTGTCGTACTTGGGTATTCCGACATACAGTCTGCCGACGGCCTTGGTGTCGAACACGCTCGATTACGGGAAGTTCAACATCCAGGACACTACCGACTATATCCGGGGTACATTGCCCGTGTGGAAAGAACTGGGTTTCTCGTTTGATGCCGTCTGTACGGGTCTGATGTTCAGCGACGAGCAGGCGCGGTTGGTGGCTGGCTATTGCAGGGAGCAGGGTGCGCTGGGTACGACCGTCTTCGTTGACCCGATCCTTGGTGACGGTGGACGGCTCTATAACGGAATGACCGACCGTCAAGTGGAACTGATGCGTGAGATGGTCAGTGTGGCACATCTCTGCTTCCCGAACTACACCGAGGCCTGTTATCTCACACGTACCCCGATCAATATGGAGGGTATCGGCTGGGAGGAGGCCAAGGCGCTGCTCGACCGTCTGAGACAGATCGGCAGCAAGTCGGTGATCATCACGAGCTGTAAGATCGACGGCCAGAACGCGGTGGCGGGCTATAACCATTTCGACGGCAGCTATTTCCATTTGGAGTACCACGAGATTCCCGGACTGTTCCATGGTACCGGCGATATCTTCTCGGCGGTGCTTATCGGACATCTGCTCAATGGTGAGACCCTGAAGAAATCGACGCGTACGGCGATGGACACCGTGTTCCGTATGATCGACCGCTACCGTGACACGCCTGACAAGAACCGCGGCATACCTGTGGAGAAATGCCTGGACCTGTTGTAGACATTTAGATGATTAGACAATTAGACATTTAGACAATTAGACATTTAGACAATTAGACATTTAGACATTTAGACAATTAGACAATTAGACGTAGAGACAATTATGAAGACTAAGATGATGAACAAAAGGGTGGTGCTCTTACTCTCTCACCTTCTCACCTTCTCACTTTTCACTGCCACGGCTCAGGAGCGGGTACCCTCGTCGAGCATCTATCTGCAGCCCACGCAGACGAGTAATGTCACCCTGGTCTTTGCCACAGCGGGCGAGGGTACACGCTTTACGCCTGTTTGGGGACTTGACCAGGCCTGGATCAGTGAACAGAACATGCGCAAGGGCATCAACCACATGGGCAAGGAGAATATCGGTATTGGCCGCAGCTGTTTCCGTACGACCAAGGAACTGGTGGGCGATACCGCCTTGGCTGCCGATCCCATCAACAAGCTTCGTGAGCGTAATAAATGGCTCAATCTCCATAGCGATACGCTACCCTTGGTGCTCACCGCCGACCAGGAGGCTGGGGTGGTGGACTACTACCGCACCAACGGCAAGGCCAACGTAGAGCGGTGGGCGGCCATGATCAACGCCCACGTCAAGTGGTTGCAGGAGAATACGAAGCACCGTGTGGCAGGTGTCTCGCCCTTCAACGAGCCGGACTACTGGACGGAGGAAGGTGCAACAGCTAACAACAGCCGCGACATTGCCAAGCGACTGAAGGAGACTTACGCCTCACGGTTCAACGATATCGCCATCGTGGGTGGCAACACTCTCAACGACGACAAGGCTGCGGAGTGGTTCACGCCCGGTAAGGATTATTACGACTGGGGAAACACCCACCAGCTGGCGGGGTCGATGCAGAAATACAAGTCGTTCCACCAGTTGTTGGCCAAGTCGGGAAAGGTGGGCTATAACGACGAGATGCACAATGTGGCCGAGGCGATGATCGGCTTGGAGAACGGCATGACCGTAGGTATTTGGTGGGGCTTCGACAGCCGTGCCCGTGGTGAGTTCTGCGACATCAGCCGCAACGGTGTGCGCTTAGCTTACGGCGAACATCCCAGCAACTGGACGGCGGCCTCTGTCTATCGGCATGACGACGGCCGTGTCAAGGCCTTCGTGGGTTCCAGTGAGCGACAGGCCGTGACCACCAGTTATCAGTTTGTATCTACCGACCGTGATGTCTATTACGACGGCCAGGGCCCCACCCGCGAACTGCGGATGGTGATGCATGGTGGTACGGGCTATCAGCAGGGGCAGAAGAATGCCGAGCGCGTGATTGATGTCACCTGGGGCGACGATGTGCAGCCTGCCCCCATCGACGGCACCTATAAGATCATGAACAAAGCCTCCTGCATGGTGGTGTCGGAGAACGGCACTTCCGGCGGGAATACCAATATCAGTCAGACGCGCTACTCAGATCAGAAGACCCAGCAGTGGACGGTGAAGCCCGTGGGTAGCACTGTCGATGGCGACTATAGTTTCTACGATATCAAGTCGGTGAGGGACGAGAAGCATCTCGATGTCCTCAACTACTCCACGCAGGACGGGGCAAACATCATCGCCTACGGCAATACCGTCCCGTCGAGCAACCAGCAGTGGTATTTGGAGTATGCCGGCGACGGCTACTATTTCATCCGTAACCGCGAGAGTGCCCTTTACCTGTCGCTCGAAGGCAACAGCAATACCGGCAGTGGTGTCAATATCTGCCAGCGCAAGCGGCTCGACGATCCTGACCGTCAGCTGTGGCGGTTGCTGCCCCTCAGTGCCGAGTGTGAACAGGAGGCACCGGCCGTGCCTACGGGTCTGAAGGCCACGCCTCAGGTGGCCAGTGTGCTGCTGCAGTGGGATGCCAACCAGGATGCCGACCTTGAGGGCTATATGCTGCTGCGGGCTGAGAAGGGTTCCGACGAGTGGAACACCATTGCCCGTAAGCTCACCGCCACCAGCTTCATCGACAACAACCTGCGACAGGGGCATACCTACGTCTATCGTGTGAAGGCCATCGACCATAGCGACAACCAGTCGCTGCCCGGCGAGGCTGTCGAGGCGGCTCCCACCGGTGAGGCGGCCATGACACTCCGTCTCACGATGGAAGACAACCTCAACGATGCCACGGCCAACCAGCTTGATGCCGTCCTTAGCGGCACGGCATCCTATTCCACCATCGCCAAGGAGGGTGAGAAGTCGCTTTATCTGAACGGTACGCAGTATGTGCAGTTGCCCTACGAGGCCGCCAGTGCCGATGCGCTGACGTTTGCCGCCTGGGTCAACTGGCGTAAGTCCACACCTATCAACCAGCGCATCTTCGACTTCGGCAACGGTACCCGCCAGTATATGTACCTTACCCCCTCGAACGGCACTACCATGTGCTTCGTCGTCAACGACGGTACGGGTGAGAATACGCTCAAATGCCAGGGGCCTTTGGGTGACATGGACTGGCATCATGTGGCCGTGACCGTCGGCAAGGACGGTGCCGCCGTCTATGTCGATGGCGAGGAGGCCGCTTCTACGAGTGCCATTACGGTGACGCCCGCCGAGCTGCACCCGACACTGAATTACATTGGTCGCGGACAGAATCCCGCTGTGGCCTTCCTCAATGCCTATGTCGATGATGTGCGCCTCTATAACTATGCCCTCAGTGCCGACGCCATCCAGCAGCTGTTCAAGAATTCGCCCAGTGGCATCGAACGGTTGAAGAACGAAGCAGCAGACGGCGACAGTCAGGTTGCCACCTACTATAACCTCAATGGTCAGCAGGTGACCAGTCCTGCCTCGTCGGGTGTCTTTATCCAGCGTCAGGGCCAGCAGACCCGGAAGATTCTGAGAATTGAGAATTGAGAATTGACAATTGACGATTCATCCATTAGACACGGACATTGCGGGGCCGGAGCGGTTTACCTATCCCTTCTGCTACGAACCGCATCCGCTGTGCATCCTGGCAGCGGAGGAGGTGAAACGTGAGATCGGGCGCATCAACCCCTCCGAAGGCAAGATGTTCGGTGTGCTGGTCGTCTCCCCTCCAGAAGGGGGTGGGGGAGGTTTCTCTTTCCTCGCGGCCTATTCCGGCTTGCTCGAAGGCCGCAACGACTGGCCCTACTTCGTGCCGCCAGTCTATGATGCCCAACAGCCTGACGGTCATTTCAAGACCCGTGAGCGTGAGATCATGCAGTCGGAGGATCATAAGCGCATGTCTCAGGATTTGCAGTTCTGGCTCTTCCGCCAATACCAATTCCTGAATGCCCGTGGCGAGACCAAGGACCTCGTCGATATATGGCAGGATTACCACTGCTCTCCCCGCATCCGTCGCAAATACCCCCTGCCGCCAGGTGGTACGGGCGACTGCTGTGCGCCGAAACTGCTGCAATATGCCTATAGCCACGGCCTGAAGCCCGTCTGTATGGCAGAGTTCTGGTGGGGACCGTCGCTTAAGAGCGAGGTGCGGCATCACGGACAGTTCTATCCCGCCTGTCGCGGCAAGTGCAAGCCCATCCTGACATGGATGCTGCAGGGCCTCGACGTCGATCCCAGTCCTGACGAGGCGGGCTTCCCGCATCTGGGTGTAGAGGTGGTCTGGGAGGATGATTCGATGGCCGTGCTGAACAAGCCCTCGGGTATGTTGAGCATCCCTGGACGCACAGAAGACTATTCCATCGCCACCTGGGCACAAGAGCGCTGGCCTGGATCCCAACCTGTCCACCGCTTGGATATGTGGACATCAGGCATTATCCTCATCGCAAAGACCAACGAGGCCTATCAGTCATTACAGGAGCAGTTTACGGAGCACAGCGTGAAGAAGAAATACCTCGCCGTCGTGGAAGGCGTACCTCAGGAAGAGCATGGCATCATTGACCTCCCTCTGCTCTGCGACCCCATGAACCGTCCGCGTCAGGTCGTCGACTTCGAGCGTGGCAAACGCGCTATCACCGAGTACCGCGTCATCCATACTAATGAGGGCGGCAGTTCACCCTCCACCCTTTTGGCACTATGGCCACATACTGGCCGGACCCACCAATTGAGGATGCACTGTGCCCATCCCGACGGTTTAGGCTGCCCGATCAAAGGTGATGAGCTCTATGGCACGAAGGCTGACCGTCTTTACCTCCAGGCGCAGGCTATCTCCTTCGTCCACCCCACGACGGGTAAGAAAATGCATTTCGAATTACCTGCAGTATTTTTATAAATTAGTTCAATTATGGTTAAGCACATTATCCTCTGGACACTGAATCCAGAACTCTCTGAAGAAGAGAAAAAGCAAGTTAAGGCTGGCATCAAGGCTGGTCTCGAGGGATTAGTAGGCAAGGTGCCTGGACTTATTGATGTAAAGGTTCACGTCGATGGCCGTCTGTCTTCATCAAATGCCGATGTGATGCTCGACAGCACTCTTGAGAGCGAAGAGGCTCTGAAGGGATATGCTGTTCATCCTGAGCATGTGGCTGTGGCTAACGGTAAGGTTCGCCCCTACACGGTGCAGCGCTCTTGTCTCGATTTTGAAATCTAAGATTGATTCCCCCCGAAAGTCCACTACTTTTCGGGGGGATTATGTTCCCGCTTGTCTTTATACATCGGTTTGTGTGCGGAAACACCAATTTTTATAGTCAAAAAGGACAAATTATTGGTCAAAAAGTTTGTTTTTTTGAGAGAGACGTGCTATATTTGCAAACAATTATTAATTATTTAACTACATCGATAATTCAAAATTTTAAAACAATGAAACAGAAATTATTATGGATGATGGTCGCCATCCTGACATGCGGCTCCGTGTTCACATCGTGTATCAAGAACGAGGATAACCCCGTGCCGGCTCCTTCTCTTCCTAATCAGACCTCCATGTTCATACAGAATGTGTTGGCTGATACTCGCTATCAGCCCGATATATTGGAAGTAGGTGCAGGTGGTGAAAAGGCTACATTCCTACGCCTTGATGTGGCCGACGTGGAAGAGGCAACGGCAGAATTCCTGAAGTTGTTGCCCGAGGGTGTGGCCGCTACGGCTTTTGAGGTGC